>OGIM01000005.1_pt1 | contig 164293 bp, 148 predicted proteins | sample 1571801 | NCBI WGS metagenome assembly OGIM01 (sample SAMEA2582106, study PRJEB24529) | metagenome | biome: Human gut stool | place: China | collected 2011
CGCCCTTAAAAGAGTAGATTCCGAGGCTAATCAGATAGCCCATGTAGCGGTTGCGACCGGACACATAGTCCACAGTGCAACCAATGTGTTCCCGATGGGCAAAGGGCAGCTCCGGCCAGTCCTTGTCGAACACATGGAGCTTGCCGTCGATGTAGTCCTCCACCAACAGTAAAATCTCCTCGGGCATCTTCTCGCCATAGCAGTCGATCAGCTTGATGCCGTTATCGTAGTACGGGTTGTGGCTGGCAGAGATCATGATACCGCAATCAAAGTCATCCACACGGGCGATGTAGGCCACAGACGGAGTGGTAGTAACGTGCAGCAGGTAAGCGTCTGCGCCGGAAGCGGTCAGACCTGCGACCAGACTATACTCGAACATATAAGAGCTACGGCGGGTGTCCTTGCCGATTACAATGCGAGCAGGCTCATTGTTGCCGTTACGCTCACGCAGGGCGTTGTAATACCAGCCGAGGAAGCGGCCTACCTTATAGGCATGGTCGGCGGTCAGAGTGATTCCAGCTTCGCCGCGGAAACCATCGGTTCCAAAATACTTTCCCATTATTTAGTTTTCCTCATCCAAAGAGTGAATTAACGAATAAAATGTGCCGTTAGCCGGATAATTATCTGTTGCCTGCTGCTCACCACGGAGAGATAGCATATTTGAGCAGCACAGCCATGTGCTTGGGACACATGGCCGATAAAAATTAGTCTCTGCTGAACAAATCGCGCGTACAGACCTTCTCCTGCGCACCGCCCAGGCAGCTATCGTAACGGTTAGCATAAAGCGATTGAATACGTTTCATCCTCTAGTTTGGTATGGTCTAAATTAATACTCCTCACTGGAAAGAGAATTATCATGCTCATATAATGTAAATCCGGGATAAATCAATTCAGCGAACGCAAGCATGAAAATATTGTAATCAATATACATCCATAAGCGCTCACTCAGGCCATACACAAACAAGCAAAACATAATTATCGCTAAAGGCATATTGGACTGGCACAACAATCGATCGAGCTTATAATAGGCCATCATAATAATTAAAAAAGCGATTATTCCAAGTACTATAAATGAAAATCCATAAATGCTATCTATTGTTCGATTTACGCTTAGGGAGTTATTGCCCAAAATGGAAATGCCCAATCTATTATAATAGAAGGTAATGTTTGTTATCCGATAAGATAGCATTTTATCTAATACAACAGCTAAGGAATTACCAGACTTGAATAGAAGAAAAGCAACTGCCGTTAGGGCTGCACAAATTATGCCTCCCCAAGACATAATAACTCTCACCACTCTCTTTTCATAGAATTGCGGCCAAAAAGTGTAAACAGACGCTAAGGCGATTGCAATTAAACTAATAAACTCAGCTGTGCGGCTTCCCGCCATGTAATCCTCCACCATAAGAATTGCTAACACAACAATATACTGTACAATTGATAGGTGCATTTCAGACAGGTAAAGAATTTCCATAATTACAATAAACGCTATAATTCCTACATGATTTGGGTTTTGAAAGCCCATACTGTGTCTAATAATGCCATTGTAATCAGATGTGACATCCGGTGCGATTCCACTTAACCACAAGTAGAGCATGATAACAACGAATAATATTCTTGTATGCAAATCTCGCTTTATTATTTTCTTAAAGTCCAATCCCTTGCATGCAAAAATCATCATACCCAATTTAAAAAAGCCATAGTCGCCTGTACGAAGCGCAACAAACAAGCTATATGAAAGAAATATTGTAAACGAAATACCTTCCTGTGCTGAATAATCACGCAATCTAAAGCAAACAATGATTGCAAAAATTGCAAGGCCGACATTTGTAAGCTCCTTTAAATATCCGCCCACTGTTGGAATATGACCGAACATAGAAAAAGTCAGGAATGTCAAGTATGCAAGATAGAAGGATGTTGTTATACAGGCTTTCTTTGTTACTATCATTAAGTTCCTCCTCACTGCTTAAAGCATTCACTCTCTAGAATTTGCATTCTTTTTTCTTTTTCCAAGAAATTCAAATACGATATATCTATAGTTTAAAACGAAAAACAGCAGCACTGCCAAAGAAATTTGAACTATCAGCCTAATATAAATGTTTTTGAATATCTTCCCGAAGAAATATGCAATCACCATTATGCCTACATCCTTTGTCAAGCTCTCAAGGAGTAAGACCGAGTACTTTTTAATATCGAGTTCAGATTTCACCTTGATCGTTTGATAAATCATAACGAAGTACTCTGCAGCTATCGTTCCAACACAGGCTCCATATGAACCAAACTTGCTAATCAATAAAAGGTTGAGAATCAGATTAACAACCGCACCTCCTAAAGTCGATGTAACATATATTCTATCAAATCTCATAGGAATTAGATATTGTGTCCGAATAACATTTGCCCATGCTGAGGCAATGATTGTCACACTCAGTATACGTACAATGTCACCACTTTTAATGAAGCTGTTGCCAAAAAGAACAACAGCGATATCATCCGCTATGAGAAACAAGCCTGTGGCCATAACTGTCGCCATAATAAGGGCAAGTTTCATAGACGCGTATATTACTGACTTTGAATCCGATTTTCTATTTTGCAACAAATATGCCATTCTAGGCAACATCACAGTTCCCAATGCGTTAATTACAGAAATTGGGATATTAATCAACCTTTCCGCATTCTCGTAATACCCCAATTCAGTAACATTGGAAAATGTGCCTATCATCGTTTTATCCATTACGCGATAAATACCAAAAGCTAATACAGGGACAAACAATATTAAACAGCTTTTTAGATGTTTGATGGAATTACTTAATGGCGCTTTCTTGTAGTCAGCATATTTATGTAAAGATATAATCAAATACAATTGGCTGATAACGGTAGAGCCCGCCATAATAGAAGTATATTTTGCAAGATCATCCTGTGTTCGTATAAAGCAGAATATCAGCACAAGAGAAGCAACCTTAATAATGCAATTTCTTGTGATGGTCAGTTTGAATTTTTCCAGACCAAAATAGAACCAGTTTATGTCAAAAAAAACCGATATAAGAAACAGACCCTGAATGGCGGCAATATTCCTATATTCCTTACATAAGAAAACAGTATAAAAAATGTATCCTATCGTTGCGCTTCCGACTATCAACAATTGAAGTCTGTAAATTTCCCAAAATAGGCCTGAGGTTTTCCCCCTGTCATCTCTTACTTTCGCAATCTCACGATTTCCGTAATTGTTTATTCCAAGCATTGCTGCAAGCATAAACATATAGACTATAGAATAGGTGTATGAATAAATTCCGACATTATCTACACCCAACCGTCTCGATATATAGCTGACTGTAATCAGCGGAAAAACATAAGAAAGGAACTGATATGCAACATTTAGTAGAAAATTCTTGTTTTCACTTTTCACGCTTCAGTTATATCCTCCTATCAACAAGTGCCTTTTTTAAGTATGTATATGCTCTCTCCTGCTCTTTTTCTAACAAGTGTTCGTATTTATTATAGTTCTTTTCCTTCAGATAGTTGAAGCCATCATCAAACTCTATCGGAATCATTCGATCCTCTAAATCCAACAGATACATTAGAGTCTTCACTCTGTCATCACTACCAAACATCCCTCCATTTTTTACCGTCCAGAATTTTTTTCGATATATAGTTGAAAACACTGTCCCATGAAATGATGTAGTTATAATCATCTCTGCATTTTTTATCAGTTGTAAATATGTGGATGGATTTTCTATTTCCGGAAGTTTAAATCCTGAAAACTGCATACCTTTTACATAAAAAGTTTTTGTATTGAATGCAATAACCGGTAAATTGTATTTTTGAGAAATTTTGTGAACCAGTTTATTTATATCTCGGCTATAACCGGGTGAATAATAGAAGATATATCTGAGCGGAAGTTTCAGTTCATGCGATTCAATTTTGGCATAATCATCCTGCTTCAGCAGCAATGTCGGATCCAGAAGCAGTTCGGCACTTCTCCCCGTTAATTTCTGCAGCCATTCCAATCCATTGCGTTCACGAATCGACAAATAAGAAAAATCTTTTAGATATTCCGCATATCGGATAGGATCATCCGCAAAGTCAGCAATATTTTTTGCGCCAAAAGATGGTGCGTATGCAACTTTTTTTGCCGATTTTACCCACGGAAGAAAATACGCATCATCGCCATCTTCTATAGTAATATTCCACACCTGATCGCTGCCTGCAATCACAATGTCATACTCCGCATCAGACAAATCCGATGATTTATGAATCGGAGCATGCGATAGGCGAAAATTATGTTTCTTAAAACTCTCATAAGACTCATAGTTCTTGGATATTCTTTCAAACCATGGAGCAAGGATTATATTTTTTATAACATTTTTCAAGCTGTCGTTCGGTTGACGAACGCTATAAAGTTTTTGCTGTCCTTCGTTTGAGAAATCAATAATTTCTGAATCTTTGCCTGTAAGTCGATCAACCACCTGCTGTAAAGCAAATGCCTGAAGCATAGAGCCACAGTTATATGAGTTGTGGAATGTTATAATTCCAATTTTATTATTCAAATCATTTCCCACTTCATTTTCCCCTTTTCTTTACCACTTCTCACTCGGTTTCTAAGATTAAATATTTGTTTTGTTCCCCAAAAGCAGTTGTGTTTTGACAGCCAATATACAATCTGTACCACCTTGGTGCAATCCCTGCTGCCGGGGTACGAGTTCATATATTCTCTCATTCCACCTCTGTAGATTTTTCGTTCTTGTTCTTTTCTTTGAGCTGAATCACAAAAATTGGAAATCAAGAACAGATACAGGTAAACGCTATATGTCACTGCATAAGACATGCAGCGAGCGATTTCATGGTCTTCAACATTATTGTTCTTCAACAGGTTTTCTGCCAAAGAAAAATATCTCAAATTTGAGTCGTAAAATTTATCACTGTATTTTTTTGAGGACGATCCCATATAAATTCGGTACTGATAATATGAGGCTTTGCAGCAAACAAAATGCTCTGCTTTCAGAATTGCATTCAAATTAAATATTCCGTCTTCCCCATTGATAAGGCCACCATCAAATCTGATTTGATTTTTCAGAAGAAACTCTCTTCGGTACAACTTTGAACATGGAGAACTCATATTCGCATTGCATTTGGAATCCGGGATTCCAAAGATACCGTGTATGATATTTATCTTTTCAATGTTTTCTTGTTCATCAAAATTTTTACCATAGTAGACCACATCTGCTATCTCATCACATCCAGATAAGACAACATTTCCCCAACCCTGGCTCAACCTGTCGTCAGCATCCACAAATTGGATATAGTCACCCCTGGCTTCCAGTATCCCAACATTTCTTGTATAGGAAACACCATGATTTTCATGGTGGAACACGCGGATATTTTCTTTCTTGTATTTTTGAATCAACTGATAAGATAAATCTTTTGAGCCATCATCTATCAGTAAAAGCTCCATGTCATTATTCATTTCCGGTAAAATCGATACAAGGCACTCTTCTATATATCGTTCTGCATTATATATAGGTATCACAATAGATAATTTCATATCTGTACTCACAGCATCCTTCGTTGATATTTTATTACAGTCTTTGGTGCTATAGAAAACACATATAACTTTAACCGCTGCTTTGCGTTGAATGATTCCCACTCAGGCCGGAGCCGCTTCCATTCTTCATCAACTTTCCGTTTGATTTCACCATTGCTATCTTCAATAAAGCGAATTCTGTACTTTGCCGCACAAAGGAACATCGCATATTGAAAAGCTGCCAAACGGTAAACCACAGGATAATCTTTTACCAGTCGGATGATTTGCTGATACGCTTTCATCGCATCAAACCATTTTGGATTGTCCAGCCGGTTTGAATCGCTGTTCTCAATTTGACGGTAAAAATATTTTTGCCCGCAGTTATAGACTGCTTTTTTACAATTCAGCAAATAGATCACATTAAAGAGCAGATCCTCACAAACAGCGATGCTTTGTTCCAAGCGAATAGACTTCGTTTGTAACAAACTCTTCCTATAGAGTTTGTTACAAACGAATCCCTCGAACGCTCCAAACACCTGCTTCAACATCTCCGATTCTTCGTATGTAGATGTTACTCCATTTGTGAACATTTCCGGTTCAAATAATTTGCTTTTGGCGACCCCAATCACTGCAATGTCTGCATCTGCTTCTTCCAAATCATGAATCATCTGTGCTATAAAATCAGGTGCGACAAGATCATCTGCGTCAACAAACGTCACGTACTCACCCGTACAGTGTTCCAGTCCGAAATTCCGGGAATAAGATACACCATGGTTTTCGTTGTAATACGGTATAATTCGTGCATCCTGCTCGGCGCGACTTCTTATTATTGAAGCTGTCAAATCCTTTGACCCATCATCGACTACAAGAATTTCCAATACTGGATAAGTCTGCTCACAAATTGAATCCAGGCATGCTTCGAGATATTTTTCCGCATTATATGCAGGAACAATAACACTGACCTTTTTCATATTCTCTCACTGCTCCTCATATCGCTTCTGATATCCTTCTGCCATACTCTTTGCTGACAACTCTTTCTCCTGAAATGCCTTAATCGCAGACTTATTTATCTTTCTTTCCCTCAGTGCCTTCAGCTTTACCTCAAAATCATCCGGTGAGAACGTCTCCCCCAGATAAACATCCTGCCCCATCTCTACGACTTCGCAGTGCGAGGGAATATCCGATAGGAACAGCCCCAGCCCGCAGGACAACGCTTCCAGCACCGAAATCGAAAATCCCTCAGATTTGGAGGCGGACACATATACATCGCTAATGTTCATGTATGTAATCGGATCAGTCTGAAATCCCAGCATCCGCACATGGTCATCCGCTTTTGCCTTGCACTCTGCTTCTTTTTCACCTTTGCCCAAAACAAGCAGATACTCGTCGCCTTCGTGATATTGCACAAAATTATCGATTAGCCAGACAGTGTTTTTTCGGGAATTCAACACACCCGCATAGAGAAATACGCAGGCATCTTCTGGCACATCAACTTCGGCTCTGGCTATAACGGAATGAGCCTGCACCGGCTTGATACCGTTGCGAATAAACGATGCGTTCGGCAGGTGCCGTTTCATCACATCGTAGACAGACTTCGAGCAGCACACACACTCGTCCAGTTTTTTTAGCGCTGCCATGTGCAACGCAATGAAGATTCGGCTTTTGGCGTACCCATAAGTATCAAGGTAGTCTTCATACATATTGTTGTGGATCGTAGTGATTTTCCTTACAGGAGTGTTTAGCCTCGAGGAAACAATGTCCGGGATCAGTCCGTGCGTATGTAAAATGTCATAGTGTCCCTTTTTCACGGTGTCGTCAAACTCTTTGCATTGCCCCAGCAAACATTTCATTCGGCTGAGCGTAGCGCATTCATACACGGAAACACCATTACTTTTCAGGTACTCAATGACCTCCGGATTGTTTCCGGAAAACAGAGTGATTAACGACACATCATATTTTTCCCTGTCGAGATTATTGATGATGTTCAGCACCACACTACTGGGACCATTTTTTACAATATAATTTATGACGTATGCAATTCTGATCACCGCTCAATGCTCCTTTTCTTACTTCCTCAACACTTTCTCAAACATAAACTTCCGTAACCAGTTTGGAGCTAACGCCGAGCCACTACGAATCACACAGCTCTTTATGTACTGCCCTTTGCCAATAAAACCTTGGCTCTTCATAAATTTAAACAGCCTTGCCTGCGTCTTGGCATATTTCCAACCGGCTCTTCTCAAATACATATCCGAACCAGCTCTCATGTGGAGCAGCGGCTCTTGAATGTTATAGCCCTGATATCCGGCCATCAGCATCCGGAGCCAAAGGTAATAATCCTCCAGCAGATAGAAGTCCTGATAGGAACCAACTGCCTCAACTGCGGATTTTTTATACATCACACATGGGTGATTGAACGGATTACGCTTCTTTGCAAACTCCACGATTTCCGCATTCGTCTCCGGTGGCACACGCCTCGTATCTACCACCTCTGGATCTGTTGTAAACTCCTCTACAATACCAGAGCAGATGCTCACTTCTGGGTGCGTGTTGAACACCTTGATTTGTTTCTCGCAGCGGTCTGGATAAGCAATATCATCACTGTCCATTCGGGCGACCAGCTCATTTTTACAATGCTTGATGCCTTCATTGAGTGCATTGCCAAGTCCGGCGTTCTTAGCAAGACGAACAACATTCAGTACCGTACCCATTTCCTGTTGCTTTTCTACAATCACGGCATCCAGCTCCGGATTTAGTGGGCCATCGCACACCAGTACGAAATCGTTTGTTGGAACCGTCTGCACCTGAATGCTCTCGATTGCCTGTCTCAAATATTCCGGTTTTTCTTTGTGATAAACAGACATTAAAACGCTGTAATTCTGCATCACTTCGTCTCCTGCCCCATCGCCGTAGTTGCGCCTTCCGCCACGCCTTCAGTACTCTCCGGCATAAACAGGATCTTCACCGTTGCCAGCATAATTTTCAAATCCTCAATCAGGCTGGGATGGGCAATATACATCAGGTCCATCTGCAGCTTATCGTAGGGAGTGGTGTTATATTTGCCATACACCTGCGCATAACCGGTCAGACCGGCTTTTGCCTGCAAACGCAGCGCAAACTCCGGCATCTCCTCGCAGTACTGCGCAGCGATCTCCGGGCGCTCCGGGCGGGGACCAACAACGGACAGGTCACCCTTCAGGATGTTCAGCAACTGCGGCAGCTCGTCCAGACGGCAGGCGCGGATAATGTGACCGACCTTGGTAATACGGTCATCCTTGTCGCCGGTGGAAAGACGGGCCACGCCATCCTTTTCTGCATCCACACGCATAGAGCGGAACTTCAAAATCTCGAACTGCTTGCCGTCCTTGGTCAAGCGCACCTGTTTATAGAAGGCAGGACCACCATCGGACTTGACTGCAATGGCCGTGATCAGGAACAGCGGGCTCAGGATGATCAGTGCCACCAGCGAGATCACAATGTCCATCGCGCGCTTAACGAACAGGAACTCCGGGCTAGCCATGTAACGACCGACGCGCAGCATAGGCAGGTGGAACATGTGCATCGGCCATGCGCCGCTCATGATAACGTCGCCCACACGGGGGATGACGAACATATTGATGCCTTTCCCTACGCAGTGCTTCAGAATAATGTTGCGTTCATGGCTGTGGACGCCGCTAACAAAAACCGTTTCCATACCGTCCAGAATGCTCAGGTCTGCCAAGCACTCCGACACACTCAGGGTGACCTGCACATCATATTTCTGGCTCAGACCGTACTCGTTGATGAGCTTTTCAATACCGTGTCGCACATCGTAGACCACAGCGGTCTTCTGCGGCGGAAAGGTCGTATAGTACCATTTATGTGCGCAGGATGCCCAGATCGCAGCCATCACCAGCTGCCCTACAATTGCCGCAATACCCGGCAACAGATTGCAGAGCTTTGCCGACATCAGGCAGATTACAATATACAAAATACCATCGGTTGCCATAGCGCCAAGGATCTGGCCGTACACCAGCTCCGAGACCCGCTGCAAGGACATCCAGAACGCATCGTAGACCTTGCCTAGTGCAATGTACAGGATAAAAAACAGACCTAATATCGCAAAATGACCCTTCCATGCCAGATTGGCATAGGTCTGGTGCGAGTAGTATAGGAACCAGCAGGCCGCAAACGGCAGCTCGATCATCAGAACATTCAGAATCTTCACGACCCGCAACATCACATCATGCTGAAATTTTGACATAATCCCCCAATAACTCCTTTAGCTTTTCTTTTTGCACTTCACTCATCTTTTTCCGACCAACCTTGCAGCAGTCGCTTTCTGGGCACATACCCATCGGCTTAACCAGCCTTGTCCGGTCTGGTGAAAATCAGTTCATTTTGCTCCGGTGCGCCTACGGCACGTTTCCGGTTCCCCCACCGCATCCCGATTTCATCCAGCTTTGCAATACGCTCCTCTGTCAGAACAGCGCAACTTTTTTCAGGATTCTGGCGGGTGTACCGCTGCCGCTTGACCCAAGTTCCGAGGTTGTAACCGCCCGGTGACACATATTCAGCCGGGACGTTCAGGTCGCCGTGGGCATCAAAGTAGCGTTTGGCTTCCTGATATCCCTCGTTCCACTGGCGGTCATTGCGGTTGCCCCAATACATCCCGATACGGTTGAGTCGTTCGACCTGTTCGTCTGTCAGCTTTCCTTTCGGGTACGCCCATTGCTGGCTTGCGACCCACTGTCCCAGCCGTTCACCGGCCGCTGTCACATAGGAACGTGGAATATTCAGGTTACCGTTTTCCTCATAATAGGCCGCAGCCAGCGCATAAACCTTTTCCCACTTGGCATCGAAGATGTTCCACACCATACCAAGCTCATCAAGCTGCGCAATGCGTTCTTCCTTCAAGCGTCCGTTCAGTTTTTGCTGCCGGTTCTTGATGATCCACTGCCCCAGTGGGTAGCCGTCCGGGTCTACATATTTTCCGGGCACCATCAGGTTTCCGTAGGTATCGTGGTATTTTTTTGCCACCTCAAAACCGTGCTGCCACGCAATTTCCTTCCGGTTGCCCCAGACCATGCCGATGCTGTCCAGCCGTGCGATCTGCTGCTCGGTCAGATTGCCTTGGATCTGCCCCTCGCGCACCCGGCGCTGAGTCACCAGCCACACACCAAGGCTCAGACCGCCGGGCGTGGTGTACAGTTTCGGGACGTTCAGGTTGCCGTGTTCCGCATAGTAGATGCTGGCCTCAGAGAAATAGTGCTCCCAACCGGAAGAAAGGCTTGCCTGTAGCTGCTCGAACAGCACCCGGCAATCGTGCACCTGCTCGATGACCTCGAACCGCTCGGTCACGATCTTATCGCCCTCGCCGTTGGCATAGAGCCGATGAACCGCCTCCTGCATCTCACTTTGCAGACCGGATATACTGGTCAAGCCCTCGAAATTGTTGACCACATCCAGAATCAGCGGGGCTGCGGTGTCCCCGGCGGTCAGGGCGCGGCCGATCTGCTGCTTGTAAATAATGGGCGAAATCGTTGGTCGGAACAGGATAACCCCGGAAATCCCCTCCACATGGACACCCTCGTTGAGCATATCGATGCAGAACAGCAGCTTCAGACGGTCACTGGTATCAGTTTTGAAGTCCGCAAACGCCTTGTCCGTATTCGGGTCATCCGAGTAGGCTTCGTACACCACCACATCTGGGTTGACCCCGGCGAACCACTCCGGCACATGGGACACCATCTCGTCCATGTGCTCCTTATTTGCGCAGAACACGATGTACTTACCGGACTTGTTTGTGATATGATGGGCAAATACTTTATCCAGGCCGTCTGCCTGCTCCAGTGCGCGGCGCAGCGCGTCCAGATATTTCTGATTCACGTCCTGAATGCCCGGCGCCCGCAGGTTGTCCACCCGTGCCTGATACTTTGCAAGCGTTTTCTGGTACTGATAAACAGTGGTCACATATTTCGGGGCAGGCAAAATACCCCTGACGACTGCTTCGCCAAGGGTCATGTTGCTCGCAACACGGCTATCGAAAAGTTCTTCGGCCATATCGCGGTTATTATCCAGATATCGGATGTTTGTTGCCGTCAGCCCCAGAAGCTTTGCATCCGGGCATAACTTTAACAAAGCCACCGTGCTTTCGCCCCAGCATTCCGCGCCGGCACGGTGGAATTCATCGAGTATAAAATAGGCAGGCTTCTGCGCTGCTATTTCGTCCAGCTGCGTCTGCGTGCAACACATCAGTTTGGCGTAGGTATAAAAGTGAACGTTTGCCAGCGGAAAATCCGGGTCGTTCCTTTTCAGGCTTTCCAGCTGGGTCTTAAAGATATATTCACTGGGAGAAAGCCAGATCACGACCTTCTCCGGGTTGTCCTCGATCAGCTTGAACGCAATATAGCTTTTTCCGGTGCCGGTGGGATGAACAATGGCAGCCTTGCCGTACTGCTCCATCATCCGGACTGCCGATTTGTACGCTTTCTCGTTGTGCTCAAACAGACGCAATGCCACCCTGTTCACCCCTTCCCGCATAAAGGGGTATCCTCCACAATGATAATGGAGGATACCGATCTTTCGACATCGTTGTTTGAATTCTTCTCTTATTTTATCATGGTTATATCTGGGAATCAATAGAAACCCTTACAAATGTATCCCGCCCGACCTTAGAAAAAACTTCGCAGGAGCCGAAACTTTTTTGCACATTGCCCAGTTCTTCATGAAAAACGCAGCTTAAAAAGAAGATGGACAGAATAAGTGGTCAGGTGGGTGTCCAAGCCGCAGGAGGAAACAGAAATGGCACGACGGGGAGAAAACATTCACAAACGCAAGGATGGCCGGTGGGAAGGCCGCTACATCAAAGCGCGTACACCGGAGGGGAAAATCCAGTGGGGCTACGTCTATGGCACGGTCTATGCTGAGGTCAAACGTGTGCTGATTCAAAAGAAAGCAGAGGCAGGCTTCTACAATCTAAAGAGAACCGACCTGACCTTTGAAGCACTGGCTGAGGTATGGCTGCACTCCCAGCGGAATGCCGTAAAAGAATCCACCTATGCGCATTACTCGTACACGCTGCACAAATATCTTCTTCCAGTTTTGAGTAAAGTGCCAGTTGCATCTCTTGAGGAAAGTTTTCTGGAACAGGCTATGCAGCAGATCATTGCGCCGATAGATGCCGCACACAAGCCGCTAGGGAACTCCTCTGCCCGGGAATGCCTCTCCATGCTGCGCCGTATCTGCAAATATGCCGCGCACTTGCGCCTGATCCGTCCGATGGAGCTGGAAGTAGCGCTGCCAAAAGCCATCGACAAAATTTCTGTACCCCTCTCTCCGGCGGAACAGCAGCGGCTTTATCAGTATGTACAGGAGAACCCAACGCCCCGCAAAATTGGCTTATTATTAGGGGTGGAATTGGGGCTGCGTATTGGCGAGATCTGCGGCTTACAGTGGGGCGATTTCGACCTGAAACTCGGTACACTGAAAATCAGCAGGACGGTCTGCCGAATTTCCTGCGGAAATGGACATACAAAGGTGGTCATCCAAACGCCTAAAACCCGCACCTCCTGCCGGGAAATTCCAATCCCAAAGCAGCTGCTTATTATGCTGAAAAAACTGCGTGGATGTGTCAGCAATGCTGCATGGTTTCTGTCCGGCAACGAGTCCAAGCCCACCGAGCCCCGCTGCTACCGAAAAAGCATCAAAGCATATCTGAAACAGGCAACTGTCCGGCAGGTACGTCCGCACGCGCTGCGCCATACCTTTGCAACGACCTGTCTGCAGGCGGGGTGCGATGTAAAGACCCTCAGCGAATTGTTAGGACACGCTAACGCCAACATCACCTTGCAGCGCTATGTGCACTCTGACCTGACCCGAAAGCGCCGGGAGATGAACCGAATTTTCTCCCATCAGGTGTCCATGAGGGGCGGAAACATGCTAAATATGACGTAGCTGCGCATGATTTATTTGCCGTTCCTCCATTATCATTATGGAGGATACTTTTTTATTAAATATATTCTTTGCCATTACGCGGCTGCACATTCTCTGTATCATAAAATACTTTTGCATCATACACAGATGCGTATGCATAGCTGCACGGATTTCTGTAACATCATAGTGAGGTGAACTTCATCACGACTGTAAAAGATGCCGTTGCCAAATGCTTTGAACAGTTCTACGACCAGCGGGAGATACATCCCAACGAGTTAGCAACCCACGCCGGTGCATATTCCAAAATCGATTTATTGTTTAACACATAAACATAAATATATTTTTATTCTACAAACTGCACCTCTTGCGAACACAAAAAACGCGTGTTATACTGAAACCATCAAAAAACATTGGAGGTGTCTACTATGCCCCGTCCCAAAGGAAGCAAGAACAAGACCAAGACCGTAAAAGCAACCGTTGACTTTGCTGCACAGATTGCCGAAAAGCAGTCCGCAAAGGAAGCCGCTGCTGCCGAAATTGCATCGATCACCGCTAATATCGATGCGCTGAAAGCTGACCTGAAAGCCAAGAAGGCAGAGCTGAAATCTATCGACAAGGAAATCGCCAGAATCGAAGCTAAAAAGGTCAAGGCTGAAACCAAAGCAGCGGAATCCGCAAAGAAAGCCGAAGCAGAGGATGTTCTGAAAAAACTGCTGGCAAGCGGCGTGAGCGCAGACGATATCCTCGCAAAGCTGAAGTGATCTGAAAATTTCTGACGCAGTAGTCGATGAGATCATCTACGTCGCAAGCAGTGCAACTTGGTACCAACTTGCGATTTTTGAATCGGATTTTTCAAAATCCAAATTCAAAATGCTTGTTGGGCTGTGCCCAAACCCCTTGTGTTCTGCATCCGGTGGATGCAGGCTGCGCATTTTTGCAAAATGCTTTTTTATCTGAGTGCCGATGCCTGTGGTATCGGCACTTTTTGCACAGATAGATTCCGGGAAGCAGAAAATAGTGCTATGCAGCACATCCGGGATTGTGCTATACTTGATTTACATAAACCTGTTTGCCCTAAAAGTTGGAGGTGTTCATGGCTACACGAACCATTTGTTTTCCCATATCCGGCTACCCCTATTGCAAAGAACAGCCGGTGACATTCACATGGATAAAAGGTAGCAAGCGGCAGAATATCCGTGCCGTCCATGATGCCGTCCATACAACAGACCCGGATGTTTCAATTCTGGAAGTCAGCTCCGCATCCGTTCAGCCGGAGGGTGAGGTTGTTTCTTCTCTGCGGCTTCTGCTGCATCTGGATTCTGTTGCGCAGGATGTGCCCATCAGCACGGTTTTTGAAGCTGCCAAGGTATTTGAACATGGTGGGCCATTCACTGACCTTCTGACCTGTGCGCCATCCAAAGTCCATAAGGACACTCGTCTGCGAACCAATGGAAAGCTGCTGCGCTACTCTCTGGAAGGAAGTGAGTATCCGATAGAGCCGCACCCGGATTCATTTTTTGAGTGGCTCTACTGCCGTGCGTTGAAACAGTTCCCGGAAAAGGCTGCGCAGCTGAGCAGATATCATGCCTTTTCTGATATTGCTGCCGCAGCGGATTCTAAAAAGTATTATGGCGATTCCTCGCGGGCGGCTGCAATCTATGTAGGACTTGCAGCGGCTGGAAAACTTCCGTGCATCGATTCCTATGAATCATTCATTGCGGAAGTTTACACGGAGCCAAAGCCCTTGCCCAAGTCAGGAAAGTCTGAGACTGCTTCAAAAAAGACACCCGAGGTTTCTGCACCGGCAAAGGAGATTCCGGTAGACGAATCGTCGCAGTCCGATAATGCAAATATTCCGGACGGTGCGCAGATGGAACATATCCTTGATCTGCCCAAAGCGACCTGTCTGCTCCTCTCTTTGGCAAAAAATGCTGGTCTTTCTGCAAATAATTCCAGTGAGCTGGCGTATAAGGGAAAGGAATTTTTTCTTGCCGCTTATCAGAAAGCACTAAAAAACAAAACGCTCCAAATCAATGTTCATAAGAACAAGATCACTTTTCCGATGGAGGAGCATGACAGCGGATTTCATGCGGTCGGAGTGCTGACCCGTTCGCCTGCTTGGGAATACGGATGGAAGTTCAACTATCTGGCCGAGAACACATCCGGCGCAGAAAAGCCCGAAGTCAAAGCAAAAATCCAGAAGCCTTTGACCGCATTGGAGCATCTGGAACGCTGTGGGTATAAAATCGTTCAGCAGGTCGTGCCGGAAAAACTCCCACCGATTGCTGTTCAGCGGATGGCATGGAAAACAGGCGAGGCTCTTTGCGACCCGGTGGTGGTGGATTTCTTGCAGTTTATCCGAACACATATGCAGAGCGACGGCTCTTTTTCGTTCCGTATCCCAAAGGGTGCGTCCAAAAAATCGTTTGCCACACTTTCAGAGATTGCTCAGACGTGGGACAAAATGGGACTTTTTGCAGCCATTGTGATCTACCCGCAGAATATCGTCTATGAACTTGCGCAAAATGAAACCGTCCGGCATTTTTTGAGCGGAAAGTGGCTGGAGCTTTTTGTAGAGCATCAGGTTCAGCAGATCCTGAACCACTATCGGGAGGAGCAGGGCGCAGAAGTTTCGGTTTGCTCCAATGTGATTCTTTCAGAAACGGCATCCGCAGGGAGCACGCATGAGCTGGATGTCGTGTTCTCCATCAATGGAAAATTTTTCTGGGTAGAAGCCAAATCCTCCAGCCGAAGCATTGATTATGGAAAATATGCTTCTCTGTGCGAAAAGCTGAACGTGACACCAGAAAGCTTGCTTTTGGTCAACAGCGATTTGTCCGTGGAAGAGTGCGAAGGTGTTTCTTATTTCTGGAATTACCGTGTTGCAAATTGTGCAACCATCACGCAGGAACTGGAAAGCATGATCGCTAAACAAATTGAAAGCACCGGGAATACTGCTCTGAGTACAGACTGAGCAATAATCAAAAAAGACCCTGAGAACCCTGCCGGATAAGCGGCAAAGTTCTCAGGGTCTTATTGTTTATCAGGCTGCACAAAGCTTGCAGCCCGATATTGTGGTGTATGACAGAGCAGCCCCCACAGCACAGCAAAACCGGCATTTCCCATAAATATTCGTAGCATCGCCATTTTTTATTTTTAGAGGCGTGAAAGTGTTTTTGAGTATAATAGAATCGTCCCCGGGGGGGCATCGGCCGGGAATAGCAAAACAGAAAGGACGTTGCCTATGAGCAAAGATAAATTTCTCGCAGCCTTGCGGCTGCTGCTGTGCATCGTGCTTTGCATGATCGTAGGGGCTCTCATGGTGTGGTTCCTCACATTGAGCGGGCTGGCAGAGCACGCTGGAACAGCAATTGCATTTATCCGCTCGTTCCCTGGGCACCTCGAAGATGTTGCCGAGGTAATGACCGGCGCGCTTTGCATGGCTCTTGTAGGCGGGATGGTATGGGAACTGGTGGTGCACTGGAGGGACCTGCTGGCACTGCTGGATGGTCTGTTTGCGATGGTGGGAGCGCTTGTCAGGATCTTCGATCTGGTCAGCGACGATCCCGGGGAGATTTTTGACAAAAAAAAGACCAAACCACAAGATACAAAAAAAGACAGCAAACCGCCTGAAATCGATCTTTGTGCGGATATTGATGAACTTGCAGACACAATTTTGACAAAGGAGGCATCATAAAAAAATGAAGCTTGAAAAAAAGGAACCCAAACCCGGTATGAGGACTGAGACCCGCCTGTGGGTGCTCTCGTTCGTGTTTGTGCTGGCATCGTTTCTCTCTTGGCTTTCCACCCAAAAAGGCATGGTCACGCTGTTTTTCGTGGGTCAGGCAGGGCTGGCGCTTCTGGCATCCGCTGTCGTTCAGATCACGGAGATCGTTTTCAGCGGCAGCTGGAAAAGCTTCAGCTTTTGGCTGGCATTTCTGATTTCGGTCAGCCTCTCTTCTTTCCAATTTGTGGAAACTGCCTACCCCGCCGGGCAGTTCAGAGAAGTAGCTGAAACCGGCGTAAACCATATCTACACAGAGCTTCTGCCCAAAATCCAGAAGGACACTGCCGCCCAGCTGGATGACCTGCGCACGACAGTTTTTTCCGAGCTGGACGCATTGGAAGCCGCCGCCGCGGATGCCGAAGGGGCGGCAAGCAGCGGAAATATTTTTACTACAACAGATGCGGAGGCTCTCAACTCCCGGTATGCACAGCAGACAAGCCGTTACCCCAAAGGATATGAAAACGACATCATGTTCCAGAATCTCCTTACGGCGGCAGCGCTGGTGCACAGCGGAGACACCCAGAACGCCCGACTGCTTATCGAGCAAAGCCTTGGCGCACTGGATGAGCTGGTCGATATTGCAGCCACAGGCAAACAAAAAGCCTTCTACCGTGATATCAGAACCGATTTCAATGTCCTTTTGGTCTCTCTGGGTGTACAGGAAAATACCGGCGCAGCAGCGGTGAGCGCCGGTGCCAAGGCGATGCGCAGTGCACTGATGCAGGGCACACTGGACACCGCTGCCTTGCGTGCGGATGCGGACACCCTTGTGGCACAAGCCATGGCAGCGGAGCTTCCCATTGATACCGCGAAATTAGCCATTCTGCGCGACAGCGTGCTGGATTTTGCAGCCTTGGTCGAGCTGAACACCCGCCTGAAGGAACATCAGGCGGAACAGCCTGCGCTTGCGCAGCGCCTTGCCGCCGCCGGTGCAGCGGAGGATGACCAGCAGGCGCTGGAAGGGGTGCAGACTGTATGGCGCGAGGAACTGGAAGGCCTCCGCGCTGAGATCGCTGCCTCTCCTCTTGCGAACCGTGACAAGCATTTGACAACACTTGACAAGCTGACCGGGACCTATCTCCAAACAGCGTGCAATTCCATCCAAATAACGTGGGCTGTACTGCACATCAGGCAGGTCGGTATCAGGAACGCTCTGCCTGCCATCGGTTCCATCTTACTTGCTGCCCTACTCGACCTCTCTGCCAGTGCAGCTTTTGAAAGTGCAAAAGAGCTGCGCCGGCAGCGTGCCAAGGAGAGATTTTTTGAAGGCACACAACCAAAAACGCTATACTAGGATCATAGGATCATCGGAGATCCTCTAAATTCATCATATAGGAGAGAAAAGCATGTTTACTATCGTAATTTTTTTGCTGGTCCTGGCAGCAGCTTTGGCGGCGTTGATGCTCATTCTGGATAAGGCTTCAATCAATGATGCGATCGACCGCCTCACTCGTCCCGCCACGCGTAATTATCGTAGTAAAAAGTGAAAGGAGCAAACCCTATGGAACTGTTTTCGGTGTTGGCCGCCTTTTTGGTAAGTCTTGCGGCTATGCTTTTTCTGCTCGCTCGTTCTGGGCGCATTCGTATCAAGCTGCCCTCTTCCCATCATGACCGGGAAGACTGGGAGGATGAGGCGGCCACCGTTGGGGCGGAAAGTATCGTTCTCCGTCAGATATCTATCGCCAGTCAGCACGCAACCACCGTCGCAACGCATCTCGTCCCTCTCCCTGTGAAGGAGGGTTCCTACACCGCCATCATCCCGCCCCGAGGGAAGGCTGACCCTGAGGCAACCGCAGTGGTCACCCTGAGCAAAACGCCCACCATCGCCACGGTCAGCCATGACGAGCCTCTTATGATCTACAAGGGGCGTAATCAAACCTACTACATCAAAGTTAACCCCGAGAACCTGAACAAAAGCCGTTTTCGCGGAGAGATCGTCGATGAATTGCCCCTGGCTGATGTCCTTTCCGCTAAGGGCAGCTATCAGCCCTTCTTCCTTGGAAAAGAAGCCCTTCTTTTCCAACGCCGCGAGAAGAAGCCGGAGGAAACTACCGGGACTGTGATTCTCGACGACGATACATCTAATAACAAAAAGCAGGCTGCCTTTGAGCGTCCCGCGAAAAAACACAATTTCAAGAATTAAAGAGGAGGGATAAAAGGTGGAGAATATTTCCTACAAGGTCGCCCTTGGACAGCGCCGTATTTTCAGTAGGGAAGGGGCAAAAAAGCTGGTGCCATGTATCACTGCCGTGGTCATTGCGTGGGTCATCAGTGTGCTTTTGACGCTCAGGGCACAGGATGCTGCTGCCGCACAGGCTGCAACGCAGCTCTGGGTGCTGCCCTGCCTCAGCATCGCGGCCATGGTGATCTCCGTCTCCGTCGGGGGAGAAGCGATGATCATCCTCTTCGTAACATTTGTTGCGAATGTAGGCATCAGCGTCCAGCTGCTTTTGGATGCAAGTGCAGCCCAGAGCTTGGAGGCGGCGTACCTTACGGGCTTTGTACTTGCTGTTATTGGTGCATGTGCGGTGAGGTTCATTTCACGCTGCAAAGCGCCCACCGTTGAAGCAATTTCCATTGTGGGGTCGCTGGTCTTGTTTATGGGGGCAATGTTCAGCCCCGCTGTCAATGGCTCTCATATCGCAGTAAAGGTTATGGGGCGCTCGGCTTTGGTCGGTCAACCGATGCTGATGATTGCTCTCGTGGGTATTGCAGCGGCCGTCACAGACATGGAAAGCGGCTCCCCTCAGCGAGTGCTCCATGCAGGTGTTCTTTTGTTGACCAATGGGTTCTTCTTTGTGTTAATGAACGAGCTGGGTTCCTTGCTGATCCTTCTCATTACCGTCTCTCTTGTGCTCATCGCAAGCGATGGAGTAAAGCCGATCGATTTGATCCCGGTGGGGTGCCTCTTCGCCAGCCTCAGCTTTTTGGGCTGGAAAGCCCTAAGCATTCTGGGAACGAAGCTCCCTCATTCGCTCTTTGGGAAAATCTGGAATAAAATCAACGCGCGGTTTGCCTATGTTAACGTACTCTCGAAAATGGACAGCCTTTCGCAAGAAGAAACGTTAGGGGCAGCGTATCAGCCAATTCAGGGGCAAAAGGCGATCTTGACCTCGAAGTGGTTGGGACACAGTCCGTATGACATCAGTATCCCAGCGAAAAGCTCGGACTACGTTACATGTTGGATCGCGAACAGATTAGGGCTGGCGGCTGTTTTGGCCGTGGTCGTGCTCGTGTACATTATTTTCATTTATGGCTTGATTTTCAGCAGCAGAAGCCATGGAATGGTGAGTGTGATGGGCGTTGCCTGCGCAAGCGCACTCGCAGCAGGCGGAGCGTTGAACCTTTTGGGCGCGACGAACATCTTCCCGGCAGTCGGCGTATCCTTCCCGCTTCTGAGCGAAGGAACGATGAATATTATCGTGAATTCGATGATGACGGGAGTAATCGTGCTTTCGACCATAAAAGAAAGAGAGGAGAATTGAAGATGCTGAACCTGCCCCGGAAATATTTTTCTCGACGCGCGTTCCTCGGTGCTGCAGCTGCAGTAGGTCTGGCCGCAACGACCGGCAAGTTTTTCCAGCAGGCGGGAGCTGTCCCCTCTGCTGAAAAAGAAAACATCGAGAACTGGCGGACTAAATTTACCAAGGAAGCGCAGCGCAGCCAGACCATCGAGGGCGCCATCGTAGACCGGAACGGTGAGCCCCTGACCGAGTCCGGCGACCCCGGCACCCCGGCCAAGGTACTGGATATCAGCTACGGGTCGCTCATCGGCCTGCGCACCGCAGGCGGCGATCTGACAGGCTTGCGGAAGACCTATCAGGAGGAGTTGCTTTACAGTACGCTTCCCGGAAAAGGTGCAGGACGCACACTGCATTTGACCATTGACAGCGAATTGCAGAAGGTTGCTTACAGCCTGATTGCTGGCACTCGCGGTACCTGCGCGGTGATGAACGCGCGTACAGGTTCTATGCTGGCCTGTGCCACAAGTCGTGGTACGCTTGAGTTTGACGTAAACCATTACGCAGAGTTGTATGACGTTTATAAGCGTGAGCCAAACTTTTTTGCAGACCCTCTTGTTACCCCCATGGCTCCGGGCAGCGTCATGAAATTGATCACGGCGTCTGCCATGTTGAAAAACGGCGTAGATATGACGTATTACGATGATGGGCCTTACCATGGAATCAGCAATTATGGGAAGAAGCGCTATGGCAAGCTTGAGTTGAACAGTGCAGTTGTTCACTCCTCGAACACCTACTTCGCGCACGGCGCGGAAATGGTCGGTACATCAAACTTTTTGAAAGAAGCCGGACAGTGGGGCTTCGCAGACGCGGTTCCTGCTCCCACGGTGATCCCTTCTTACGAAGGGACGGCTCTGAAGTCCTCTCTCGGTCTCCAAGCAGATAGCAGCGAAGCAAACCTCCGCCAGATCGGCTTCGGCCAGGGCAGCGCCCTTGTAACGCCCATACAGGTCTTGCTTTGGTACGGTGCACTGGCTCTGAATAATGATGAAGCTGTTGGCGCTCCGCATATTGTCGATTACATCGAAGATCCCAATACTGTGGAGGATGCGAAATATATTGAGACAAGACCTGCCCTGCCTGCCATGTTTGCCGGATACGGCAAAACTCAAGAGACCCTGCGCGCGGCTTTTGCAGGCGCGGCCGAAGCTTATAAGCTGAAAAGCGACAAATTAAAGGCAATTTATGGAAAAACCGGCACGGCGACCCAGCCCGACGGAAAAAACACGACAATGCTCGCGTTTTCTTTGATCACACAGCGTAAGGAAGCCTATGTAGCCGTTATCACCCGGAGCGGTACCAGCAAAACATCGGCCATTTTGAAGGAGCCGGCACGGGAACTTTTGAAACACACCTTGGAGGTGATTGAATGAAACTGAAGGTCAGCTGGGCTTCCAGCAGAAACCGGCGCAAAGAGAATCAGGATAATCTCTCCATCGGTGAACAGGCAGCCTTTCCGGAGGGCATCGAGGAGCGCCACATCAGCGGGCAGGTCCTGATGGATATCCGTGAGGATAATGAGGTGCTTTTTGCCGCAGCAGACGGCCTTGGGGGGTGCACCAACGGAAAATATGCCGCAGCCCGCTGTCTGGAAGTGCTGAGAGAGAGCTTTTACAGCTTTTATAATACCGCCACTGAAACCGAAGCAGAGGAACAGACGGCTCTCTGTGAACCGCTGCATACCTGTACAACGGGCGAGTCCCCGCTGCCAGTGCTGCGGCCGGTGAGCCAGCTGTTACCGCTGCGCGCAGCCTCCCTTGAGTATGAAGAAGAAGCAGAACCTGCGCCGTCCCGGCTGATGGCGGCAGCCATGGAGGCGCGGGATGCGCTGGCAGAAACCTACCGCTATGTTGACGGGGGGTGTACGCTGTGTGCAGTCTCGGTGTGCGCAAACGGAGAGGTGGAATGGGTTTCGGCTGGCGATAGCAGCATCTGGTTGGTGCACAAGGGCTTGACCCTTATCAATCATCCGTTGGATAACCGCTATTATTTCCATAAAGCGCTTGGACTACCCGCGGATCCAAGAGAGAAAAACATTCTGTTGAATTATATGGGGGCGACTGACACAGAGCTTCACGCAGGACACTTCCGCCTCCATCACGGAGACACACTCGTACTCTGCACAGACGGAGTTGAGCTGGAAAAAACGCTCAGCCGCTTTCTGCTAAAGTTAAATGGCAGCGCTGACCAGCTGTGCGCCATCAGCAATGCCAGCGACAATGCCACCGCAGTGCTTATCAGGTTCGTATAAAAAGGAGTTTTTCTATGGCTGAGAGAAAATACTATACCGCCCCCGATGTGGCAGAACGAGCCATTCGAGGTTGTTGGCCGGAGCTCAACTTCAGGCTTGGAGAGCAGATCGGACACGGCGGCATGTCCGATGTATACAAACTGGCAGCCGGCGGCAGGGTCGAAGCGCTCAAGGTCACTAACAGCGCCGCCCGTGCGGACACGCCGGAATTGTTCGAAGACCTTTGCTGGCGAGGCGCCAACGAGCTGGAATACGCCCGCCGCATGTCTGAAGCGGGCTGCGGCGTGAAGGTTTATGACACGGCAGAATTTGCTCTTTCGGATTCGGATAGCAATCGCAGGCTGTTCCTCATCCGAATGGAATACCTTCAGTCGTTGCCTAAACACCTCGAACAACTTCAGGAGGCTGAACGCACTGCGACCGTGCTTGCCGCACTGGAGTCCGTCGCAAAAACCATCCAGAAAATGGAAAAAGAAAAGACGCTGCACCGGGATATCAAGCCGGAAAACATTCTTGTAAAAAACTGCGGTACATCGCCGGAGTTTTTTCTGACAGATTTCGGGCTGGCCCGGCCGAATTATCTGGAAAGCAAAATGGATAATTTTTCCATCAGCGGGACCGGCTGCTACCGCGCCCCTGAGCTGCTGGAAGGCCGCGAAATTGTTGGCAACAAAAGCGACATATACAGCCTTGGGGTCAGCCTGTACAAACTGCTGGTGCATAAAGGCAAGAAGCGGCTGCAATTCGACCCGCTTATCTTTGCTCATCAGGTCGATCAGTACAAGGACGTACCGGACGACATTCTGGAGGTCATCCTTGCTTTGACAAAGAACGACCCGCAGGAACGGCTCTCTCCCCAAAAGGCTGCCACGGCGCTGCACAGAGCGCTGTTGGCACATGACAAGGAACGATATGCCGCAGCTCTAGAAAACGCGCTGTATGCTCTCCGCGGCCACTGCGACAATGCAAACGAACTGGTCAACAGTCTGCCGCGCGGCGCAGCTGCCACCTTGCTGGCGGCAGCAGCAGCCCTGCAGCACAAGGACGCCAAAACCGCGCGGCAGCTTCTCGCAGGAAGCGATCACCCCGCCTGTTGGTTCTACCTAGCTGGAGTTATTCCCGAGCAGGCGCAGAGCCTTCTCGAACGCGCTGCGCGGGCAGGCTACGCGCCAGCGCGGGCAGCCCTGCTGGGGCTGCCGAGGAACCCCCAAAAGCAGCTGGCAGCCCTGCGCGCCGCCTTGCAGCAACTGTAAAAGGAGATAGGAAATGTCAGGTCCCGCTTTGCCCTGGTCGAAGGGCGGTTATTACTATGCGTATCTCTCTTCCCAGGAATGTCATGAATATGAGTTGATCTACGGGAAGTTGATCGAAGATGAATTCGACGTGGTTCTGCCCTGCAAACTTTCTTCCGAGGAGATCACGCGCATCATCAACGCCCTCAAATATGACAAGCCAGAGCTTTTCTGGGTGGACTTCCGCCACACCCATGTTGGATCCACCGCACTGCGGTTTGAAGCGTTTTACAGCGGAGCAACGCTTGAGCGCTGCAAAAAAACAACATTGAACCGTATGGAAAGCATTCTGACCCGAAGCAAGCAGGCTGCCGGCACGACGGACCGTGAACGGGTCTGCTGGCTGCACGATGTGATCGCCGCTGAGACTGCTTATGGCTCCAGCAGCGCCAGCCCCTCTCACGATATTCGCGGCGCTGCCGGCGGCACCAGCGTATGTGAGGGTATAGCCCTGTGGTTCTCCGCGCTGGCTACTCGATTAGGTATACCCAACCGGGTGGTGCTGGCTGACTGCCGCAATGCAGGACGGCTGAACCATGCGTTTAATCAGGTCTGGCTGCCGGACGAGGGTTGGAGAACACTGTATATCGACGTTACCGCCGACCTGCGGCATGACATCCTTACACCACCTTCGCGGCTGCATATCGCACCTCCCGATGCTGCTATTTGGCAAGAGCAGGGGTATGCTCCGCTGCCGTCAAGCCAGATCCCGCGTGTATTCTCATTTTAAAAGAGAACTTGTAAGGGACTGTTGCGCAAAAACGCCGCAACAGTCCCTTCGCGCTTTATGCGGCGTTTTTGGGTGCTGACAGCACAAATATGGTATCATAAAGCCGAAAGCTGCACATCCAGTCAAGGAGGAGGAAAATGAGCAAAAAGGAAAAGCGCGTAACGCTCATCCGTTTTGACCCGCGGCGGATACGCAGGCTGCGGCCGCTGGCAAGGCTGGTCAGTGGGCTGCTGCCGTGGTGCGGTCCGCTCTCGCTGCTGGCAGGCTGCACCGCCATGGCGCTGGCAAGGCTGTCGCTGCGACAGCTGCTCTTAGAGCTCTGTATGACAGAACTGCTGGTGGCGCTGGCACTGGCGCTGCCTGGGATCGCTTTGCATGAGATCGGCCACATGGTTGCAGCCATAGCCGATGGGTGTGCCGTGGACGAAGTTGGGATCTACGTCTGCGGCTGGCGGGTGACCAGTGCCTATGTAAGCATGGATAGACACCATAACGACCGCTCAGGGGTGCAACAGGCGTTGGCGGGAGTACGCGCAGAGAGTCTTTACGCGGGCGTACTGCTGCTTTTGGGCACAGTATGGAACCACCCTGTTTTCGTTGCAACGAGCGTATGCCACATTTTCTCCATCACGGAACAACTGCTTCCGCTTGCGCAGCATGACGGCGAAGCGGCACTGTCGGCACGGCTCGGGGTGGAAAGTATTGCCGCTCTGGCAAAGATCACCTTTGCACAGCCTGTCCGCTGGCGGCAGCTGCTGCACCGGGGTGCAGACGGGCGGCGAGCGCTGGTGCTGCTGGCGCTGGTGCACTGGGCAGGCTTCCTTGCGATACTGTTCGTCGTGTTGTTTGCCGTATTTCAGGTTCTGGTACTGTTTCTGTGTTGAGCGCGGTCTGATATCATTACTCCCGCTTTTCAGCGTCATCGCATTTTTGTACGGTTTCTTTTCGCTGTATCTGTTATATTTTTTCAAGCAGTTTTAATTACCAACCGCAGGTTTTACAAAAATATTTTCGAAATCCTGTTAATTTTACGCAGATGGCGTTCCATAACATGAGCGACGACCTGCCGTAGCAAAAGAAAGCTGCCGCACTGCTTTTTGTGCGGCAGCCTCTGCTTTTTCTCTGCTGCGTCTCTGCGTGCGCCGACAGTTCCGTTCCGCCTTATTCTGCCCCCGCAGAAGGCCGTTTTTGCCCGCCGTATTTGTGGCCGCAGTGCTGCCCGGCTTTCCCGGGAATGGCTGCCTGTTTTGCCGAAAGGTCGTACTATACCCGAGAAAAAAGCATCGGAGCACCGCTCCGGGCATTTATTCTACTGTTTCCTCCCGTTTTTACAATGTTTTTTATAAAAAAGTCTTTACAAATGAATTTTAAAAACTTATTATATGATTATAAGTTCAACTTCTTTACGCAAACATTTTCGTTCCGATTCGTATGGGGCAGCGAGGTCTGCGCTTTTCGCGCCGCTTCTGCCTTGCGATAGATCATTGGAGCCCGCCGGTGCAGCCCCGCTGCATCAGATCAAATACAGAAGGAAGGTTATGTATTATGCCTGAAAAGAAAGTTTCTGCTCCCGCAGCCGATGCTCCGGCTGCCGAGGGCAAGACCCGCAAATCCGCCAAGGCTCCCGCCCGCCGCGGCCGCCCGCCGCTGGCACCCGAGTTGTATGTAGAGATGGGCGGTGAGCAGTACAACATCACCGACATCATCGACCGCGCCAAGGCCGACTACCGCACCACCCACAAGGTCGGCGTGCAGTCCTGCAAGGTGTACGTCAAGCCCGAGGAGGGCGCAGCTTACTACGTCATCAACAAATTCTCCGGTAAGCTGGAACTGTAATTTTTAAAGGACACAGGCAGCACCGCACTGCTGCCGCGCCCGCCATTCCCACATAAGGCTCCATCAAAAAAAGACACCGCACAGCTGTGCGGTGTCTTTTTTTATAGGCAGCAGTCGCTCAGAACCCCAGCATCTGCCAAAGGGACTTACGCTCTTCGGCCGGATCCGGGTCCGGGATCTCGAACACATAGCGCTCAGTGGCGTTGATGACAGTGGTGTTGCCGCGGGTGCACACCCGGGGCAGCTTTGCATCATAATTCAGGTGTATGTGCCCGTGGATGAACCATTTAGGCTGATACTCGTCCAAAATCTCGTTGAAGCACTCAAAGCCCCTGTGGGCACAGTCGTCCCCATCGTTCAGTCCCTTGGCCGGGGCGTGGGTCAGCAGCAGGTCGATGCCGCCCCTTTTGTGCACCTGATGCTCCAGCTTGTGCACACGGCGGCGCATGGCCTTCTCGGTGTACTGGTAGGTGTCCTCTTTATTATAGCGCTGACAGCCCCCCAGCCCCATGATGCGCAGCCCCTTCCATGTGTACACCTGATCGTCCACGCAGATGCAGCCACCGGGTTCACCCTGAGTCTGGTAGCTGCCGTCGTGGTTGCCGTGCACATACAGGATGGGCGCAGCGGTAAAGTTTGTGAGATATTCCAGATACTTTTTGGGCAGATCCCCGCAGGAGAGGATCAGGTCGATGCCTTCCAGCCGGGCACGGGTGTCATAGTCCCACAGCGCCTTGGACGGGACATCTGAGATGGCAAGAATTTTCACGTTCGTATGCTCCATTCTTTTCCGGTCAGGCCGGCTCATTTCTCCAGACCCTTCACGTTGTCCAATCCGTTGATGGCCAGCACGGTACGGGTCTTGACGTCCAGTTCATCGTAATGGGGCAGCTTGCCGTGCACACAGGCATCCAGCCAGTCCATCTCCATCAGCTCTTTGGGGCTGTAAACTTTATTCTCCGGGGAGTGTAGGTTGTCCTCGTTATCATACAGCTTTTCCGGGAAGATGTGCACATTATCCGAGCCCTGCAGCGTTTCCAGCAGATCCAACAGCTGCCGCGTACCGCTGGGCAGCGCTTCCTGATACTCCAGATCCTCTGCGCCGCTGCGCAGTCCCCACCAGTAGTTCACTGCGCGGGTGGTGGCTGCATTGTCCCAGCTGCCGTCAAAAATGGAGCGCACGATCTCCACATAGAAGGTATCCCACCGCCAGATCGGCAGCCCCAGCGGCTGCAGGCTACCGTCCGGCAGCTTGCGGCACAGGCCGTAGTCCCGGTGGGTGTTGGCAGGCTCCCGGCTGTCCCGGGCGTAGACCATGTCGATCTCCGGGCAGTCGGCAAAATCCAGCGGATGGGCGGCATCTGGCTGGCAGGCCCAGCGCAGCCAGATACGGCCTGCCGGGCGCACGCTCTTCAGTCCCTGCGCAAAGGCGTTGATCGCAGCGGGCACGCCGTACACGGGGTTTGCCGCCACGTAGCCGATGTGCCCGGTCTTGGTCATGATACCGGCCAGCATACCCAGCAGATAGGTCACCTCATAGGTGCGGGGGTAGTAGGTGCGCACCAGCGGGTGCGGCGCGTTCAGCGAGCAGTTCAGGATGCGGGTCTTGGGGTGCTGCGCCGCCACTTTCAGGCAGGCGTTGTACATCCGCACGCTGGTGGCGAACACCACGTCCGCATTGTTGTGGGCTACTTCCTCCAGCACCTGCTCCGCGTCCACCTCCGGGTTCACATCCTCGTAGCAGCTGATATACACCTTGTCCGGGAAAACCTTGGCCAGCGCCTCGCGTCCCTCGTCATGCGCACGCACCCATGCGCTGATCTTGGCATTGTACTCGTGGATAAATGCCACCCGCAGCTCACTGGGCTGCTTGCTGGGGCTGAAGATATTCAGCTTGGACAAAAGCGGCTCTGCGGGGCTCTTGGGCGGTTCCAGCGAAAGCTCCACACCGTGGGGCTCGGTAAGCACCTTCACCTCGTTCCACAGCTTTTCCAGGTTCTGCCGCACCTGCGCCGGGGTGGCGTCGTAGGTATCGGAGTAGCGGTACACCGACAGGTACACCAGCAGCGCATCACCGGTGGTCAGCCCCATGGAAGTGCCACCCAAGGCTTCGAACTGCTGGTGGAACATGGTGTAGAAGGCGGCAAAGTTCAGCCTGTCGTCCTCCGACCACGTCTCGCCGCTGGCCTTGCACACCAGCGTCTGCAGCTTGCTGTAGCCGCCCAGCTTGGAGAAATGCACATAGTTCACCTTGGACAGCTTATAGAAATCCAGAAACTCGTAGTAGATCTTATTTTCCAGATCCTCGGTGCGGGCAGGGATGAGCCGGGTGACCGTGCCCGGGATCTTGACGGCACCGTAATATTTAAGCACCGAGACCCGCTTGTTGCCCTCCTGCACATAAAACCGGTTCATGTACTCAAAGGCGATGATAGGGGTATGGATGCCCTCTTCCAGATGGGCGTCACACAGGATCGACCACTTGGCGGCAAACTCGGTGTCCGGCTCCAGCAGGGGCATAAAATCATACGAAAAAGCGGTGTGCCGTCCGCTGGTCTTGGTGCCCACAAGGCTGTCCGACGGGATCTCCACAAGCCCCAGCGGCTCCTGCGCCACGATGTCCACGCCCTTGAGCACATCGTCCAGCACGGCCAGATAGGGCGACTGGCCGCGGGCTATGCGGGCACGATAGGCGCGCTGCCCTGCGCGCAGTGCACTTTTATAATCTTCCAGCATAAGAACTCCTTTTTCTATCAGCGCGGTGCCGCAGTCCCTCTGCCGCACCGGAACACTCCCAGTATACCACAAAAACAGAAATAAGGCAGTATTTTGAGGCTAAAACTGTTGATTTTCCCGGTAGATTCAGGTACGATAATATTGATATTCAAAACCGACAGGAGTTTACTATCATGCAGACCGTTTCTCTGCCCGTTCTCACGGCGGGCGAATACGCCGGCGGCGTCTGGTATTACGAGCCTCACACCTACCAAAACTACCGTTATGTTCTGGGGCGGGTGGGCAAACACCCGCTGGTGTGCATCGGCATCAACCCCAGCACCGCCCAGCCCGGCGCACTGGACCCCACCTTAAAAAGCGTGGAGCGTCTGGCTGCCGCCAACGGCTTTGACAGCTGGATCATGTTCAACGTCTACCCCCAGCGCGCCACCGACCCCAACGATATGGATAAAGTACCCGACCGCGCCCTGTGCGATGAAAACCTGCGCTGGCTGCGGGCGGTGCTGTCCCAGACCGAGCCTACCATGTGGGCAGCATGGGGCACCCTGATCGAAAAGCGGGACTACCTGCCCGGCCTGATGCGGGAGATGGTGGCCCTGACGCGGGAGCGGGAGATCCCGTGGGTCACCTTTGGCAAGCGCAGCAAAAAGGGACACCCGCACCACCCGCTGTACCTGCGCAAGGATTCCACCCCGGAGCCCTTTGATGTGGAAAACTATCTGGACACCTGTTTCTGATGTCCGCCCGACAGGAGGTGACCTGCTTTGACCACCGAACAGTATAAGCCCATCTATCACTGGTTCAGCGCCCACCCGGCTGTAAAGCGGCTGGTCGTTTTTCTGGACCGGTGGCTGCCGCTGGTGCCCTTTCTGTGCTACCCGGTGCTGCTGTGCCTGCTGAATGTCCGGCTCTCGCGGCTGTTCCTCACCCAGAAGCAGGCCGCGCTGGACTTTATGGTGCTCATCGCCCGCTCCGTCTTTGTGCCGGGGCTGGTGTTCTGGGGCGGCACGCTGCTGCGCAGCCGACTGCACTTCCCCCGCCCCTACGAACAGCCCGGATTCACCCCGCTGGTGGCAAAGGAGAGCCGTGGGCACTCCATGCCCTCCCGCCACGCGCTGAGCGCCGCCGTGCTGGCGGCGGTGTGGCTGTATTTCTACCCCGCTGCGGGCTGCGTGATGGTGGGCATCGCCCTGCTCATCTGCTGTCTGCGGGTGCTCACCGGAGTGCATCATGTGCGGGACGTGGTGTGCGGCTTTGCACTGGGCTTTGCGCTGGGCTGTGCCGGAATGTGGCTGCTGTAAAGCGGTTTTGTGCACGCCGGAGCGTCTGTTTTTGCCCGCAGCGCAAAAAAGTTGAAACTTTTTTCAGATTTTCCTTGACAGAATGCGATGGGTATGGTATTATTTCTCTCGCAGCCTGTGCCGACACAGAACTGCCGCCATAATGGAACCCATTGGGATAACAACGTGCGCCCGTAGCTCAGGTGGATAGAGCAACTGCCTTCTAAGCAGTGGGCCGGGGGTTCGAGTCCCTTCGGGCGCATCTATGTGGTGCCCATAGCGTAGTCGGTTAACGCGCCAGATTGTGGATCTGGAGACCGTGGGTTCGAGTCCCACTGGGCACCCCACCAAAAAGTCCGCTGTTTTCACAGCGGACTTTTTCTTTTGGCAGGATATTATAAAAGTACGGCACCCCGGCAAAGCAGCTGCTTTGCCGGGGTGCCTTTTCTCTTATTTATTCATCTCCTGTAAAATCTTTGCGATCTGGGCGGGGGTATAGCCCTCCTGCCGCAGGGCAGAGGTGATGGCTACATCGCTCTTGCCCTGACTGCGCAGCAGCGCTGCCGTGTAGGGCACCCCTGCGCTGACGGTGCTGCGGCTGCCGCCGGAAGCAGAGCCACTGCTGCCGGTGGCCTTTCCGCTGCCGGAACTGCCGGACTTTTTGCCCGCAGCCGCCGCCTTGCCGGCAGCCTGTGCGGCCTTCTGCTGGGCGTTAGCCTGCTTCAGCGCCCACTCGCCCTTGGCGATGTTCAGCTTCTGGCTGGTCACGTTATTGTTGAATGCCTGCTGCTTCAGCGCGTCCTGATAGGCACGCTCGCTGGCGGTGTTGTCGTACTGCTGCTGGGTCAGTGCGTCCTGACGCTGCTTCTCCTGCATCTGCTGGCTCCACTGGGTGTCGGCGCGCTCGGCCTCGTAGGCGCGGTTGCCGGAGTAGATGTTGTACCCGGTGTTCAGCAGGCTGCCCGCCAGCGTGCCCAGACCGGTGGTGCCACTGATGGCCAGCTGCACCACGTCTCCGATGACCCCCAGCACAGTCATAACATTGTTGAACGCCTGCTGGCGCTGACTGATCTGTGCCTGTTCCTGCGCGGTGTAGTAGCCGTGCAGGGTGTCCAGCCGGTTCAGGTGCTCCTGATACTGGCCGTAGTCCTTGGCGTAGGCGTCGTTGTAGGCCTCGCCCTTCTGCTGCAATTGGGTGTAGTAGTCCTGCAGTTGACGGTCGTACAGGGTCTGGGCGTTCTGCTCCTGTCCATTCAGCTGATCCAGCCGGTTCACCAGCTCCTCGCCGCCGCTCTGGTAGGTATCCAGCGCCAGACTGTACAGAGTAGGGATGGCGCTTGCCAGCCCGCCGATCTGCTGCTGATAAGCCTGCTGCGCCGCACTGGTGGCATAGCTGGAGCCATAGCCGCCGGTCAGGGCAGCGGCCTGCGCCGCCGCGTCCGCACTGGCGTTGTGGGCGTTCTGGGTGTACAGCTGCTCGTACTGGCGGTAGAGCGGGTCACGGGTGTAGCTGTACTGAAAATTCTCCCGTTCCAGCAGCTGCCCCAGCAGGCTGTTGATCTTATCCTGATAGTTGCTCTGGTAGTCTGCGGGGCGGTTCTGCTGCCACTGCTTCAGGGCATCTGCCGCATCCGTCACCTGCTGACCGGGGCGGTAGCTGGCGTTTGCCATGGCCTTTTCCACATCGGCGCGGCTGTTCAGCCCCTCGGTGGTGTAAGTGGGCTGCGCGGCAGACTGTGCCTGCGTTTGCACCTCCGGCTGCAGCAGCTCCTCCTTCTTTTTGGATGCCATAAAATTCTCCTTTCACACTTATAGTCCCTGCAGCTTGCTGCGCAGGGTGTCGGACATATTTTCCGTATCCAGATTGGTCAGTACATACTGCAGCTGCTCCTGCATCTGATACAGATAGCTGCGCAGTGCCCGGGCATCCTCCGGGTCCATGTGATCGCTGAGCTTGGGCAGGCCCAGCTTGCTCAGGCCGTTCATGCTTGCCATGAGGCATCCTCCTCCCATAATTTTCCCTTTGCCGGGGCGATGGTGCGCACAAGACTGCGCAGGGTGATCTGTCCTTTGCCGCGCAGCCGCAGCCGCAGCGACCCGCACCGCCGGGGCACAAAGGGCAGATCATAGCAGCGGCGGCTGCCTTGGGCGGCAAGGGAAGCTACCGTCTCCCACGCGCCGCCGTCATAGCTCACCGCCACCTCCACCGTGCTGGTGCGCCCGGCGTCCAGCCGCAGGGTCAGCCGGGAGAGATACCGCTGCTCGGTGCCGTCCAGTCCCACATCGCCGGTAACCAGCTCAAAGGGGATATCCGTCTCCACGCCGTCGGTGGTCTGCCAGTCCGGCTCGCGGGTGGGGTCTGCCGCCCAGAGTGCCTGCCCGTCCCACAGATAAAGCTGCCCGCCGGTGCTGGTCATATCGCAGGAGCAGACGTCCTCCTCGCTCCACAGTCCCTTCTCGGTATCATAGACCAGCAGTCGGGCGCTCTCCCGGGAGATGTGCAGGTAGTACCGGCCATCCAGCGCACCACCCACAGCGCTTTGCACGTTGGAAAGCTTTGCAGCGTCCAGCGCACCGGACACCTTGGTGGGCAGACTGCCGTCCCACGCCATGACGCCGTCCGGCGAGAGATAATACAGCGTTTCATTCAGCACGCACAGGCTGCGGGCGGCGTTTTTTGCCACACCACGGCAGCGCAGGCTGGAAAGCTGAAAATCCGAGGGCTTGGAGCCGTACAGCTTGTGCAGGGTGTTCTCCTTAAAGAACAGCGCATAGCCCATGCAGGAGGCCGCCCCGGTAAAGGCACCGTCGCTGCCCACGGTGACGGCGTAACTGTCCGCTGCGATGCCCCGGTAGCTGAACCAGTTGGTAGGGTCGCCCAGCTTGCAGCCGTAGATGACGTTCTCTTTGCTGTTGCAGCCCCACACCCGGTTGTCGCACTCGGTCACAAAATCCAGTTCCGGCACCCGGCGCTCCATGGATACCGTCTGTGAGGCTTCCACGCTGCGGCGCTGCTTGCCGTCCATGCTCTGCCACTGGGCGGCGGCGGCGTTCTGCACCAGTGTACCGTAGAAATACTCGCCCTGCGGGGTGCAGCGTACCCGCAGCCAGTCCTCGCCCACGTCATACACGATCTGATCCCCGTTCAGCTCCGGGCTCTGCCCCGCTGCCTCGGCGGCTGCGCCCTGCACGGTCACGGTGTCCCACTGCCGGAACAGCTCCCCCAGCCCTGCCGCCGTGATGCGGCAGTATTCCAGCGGGATAGCCGCCCAGCTGCCGGAGTTTTTGCTGTACATCTCCAGCGTGCTGTCGTACCGCCACGGGTGGTCGGCATCCTCTATCTTTAAGAACAGCTGTCCGTCTGCCGGTTCGGCGGGCTCCTCCCGGCCAAAGGCCTCCACCTGATAGGTCTTGCCTGCGGCATCGCAGGGGGCAAAGGTCACGCTTTTGCCCGCCGCCGTCCACAGCGCCCCCAGTGCGGCAACGCTGCCGTCTGCCGTATCAAAGGCCAGCTTGTCCGGGAAGATCAGGATCTTTGTGCCGATGCCCACCAGCGCCTTGCGGCCATCGGTCACGGCATCCGGCTTTGTCACCGCCGGGGCGGCGGCATCGTCCGGGGTATAGGTGATATCCCTCCCGCAGACCGTCAGCAGACCGTTCAGATGGTACATCCCGTTCAGCCCGGTCAGCGCCCGCAGTTTGCGGCGCGGGGTGCGGGTGCTCAGGGCGGGAAAATCCCGGGTGGAAAAGTTCACCCCGGCGCTATACTCTGCCTCCGAGCAGCCGTAAGTCTCGTTCAGGCCGCCAAAGGCCCGCAGCAGCTGCCGGGTGTTGGCAAGCCGTATTCTGTCTGCCAGTACCATCGCCTCACCCCCTTACCAGCGCCACTGCGCCCGGCTGCGGGGCGGGTAGTTCTGCCGCAGCCAGACCGCCAGCTCTGCATACAGGGCGTTGTACTGCGCCTGCTCCCCGGCGTAGCGGTCGGTCTCGCCCAAGGCGGCGTCCATCTGCGCACACAGCAGGTGCGGGTATAGGGCATCAAAGGGCGGCGGGGCCAGCAGCGTCTGGTCATCCTGTATCGGTTGCTCCCACGGACGGTCTGCGCCCACGGCGTCAAACGCCCCGGTGGCAGCGCGGTCAAACAGCTTTGTGCGCAGCAGGGCGTCTGCCTCCCGCAGCCATTGCAGCCGGGTCTTGGTTTCAATGCGGCAGTTCGGGCGCAGCTGCTCGGCACGCTCCAAAGCTTCTCCTATGGTCATCTCATCACATCCTTTTTTATAAAAAGCCCGGCCGGGGGCATTTCTCCCAGCCGGGCAGCGTTGTTTTTACTGTGCCGCGTTCTCCGCAGCGGCAATGCGGGCAGCGGTCAGCTCGTCCTGACGCTGGCTGTGCTCCAGCACCTCGGCCACAGCAGGCGGCACTTCCACCTCCACGCCCCGGCGGATCTTGTAGTTCACGCCGTTGACGCTGACGAACAGATCGCCCTTGTAGCGGCTGTTGTCCTTGAACAGCCGGATGCGCACGTTCTTTTCAGCCATGGGCACCTCCTCAGTTGGCGGCAGCGGTGGCGGAGTAGCTGGACACGCTCTCGATGCGCACCATGTACTGCTCCACCAGACGCTCGGCGGCGCGCATCCCCTTCCAGCCCACAGAGGCGCGCTGGTTCAGCGGGTCGTCGCCGTAGCCCAGCTGCTTGACGATATGCTCAAGGCCGCCGCCTTCCAGCTCGGTCACGCCGTAGGCGTGGGCGCCCAGCACCAGCGTGCCGAACACCGCAAGACCCGTCGGGCAGGTATCGTCCTTCCAGATCTTGGCCTCGCTGGTCTCGATAAAGCGGATGTTGCCCAGCTTGCCGATCTCGCCGCGGAACATGGTGTCGGGGTCGGCGTACTTGTGCACCTCCATAAACTCCTTGCAGGTCTTGAGGTCGTAGGCTGCATAGGGGTGGATGATGGCAACGTAGCTGTCACCGATGGGGTCAGCGTTCATTGCGCCCAACTGTGCCGCTGCCTGAAAGAACAGCTTCGGGGTCAGGGTGCAGCTCTTGTCCAGCGCCTTGCGGCTGGTAACGGCGGTCTCGGTGCCGTCTGCGCCCAGCTTCGGGGCGTAGATGACATTGGTGCCGCCCGCCAGCACATCGCGGGTGATGCTGTCCATGGTGCGGCCGGCCTGACTTGCCAGCACGCGGGTAGCCTGCACCACATTGTTGTCGATGGCGGTCATCTGCAGCACATCGGTCAGCGGGGTCCAGCCGCCGTACTGGTGCAGGTCGCTGGTGATGCTGGTCACGTTCAGGGCCTGACCATTAGGGGTAACGCCCTCGGTCAGCGGGGTGCTGGCCTTGGGCAGGCTGTCGTACTTGCGGAACTCGATGGTCTTGCCGCCGTTCTGGGGCACAGGGTAGTAATCCGCAAACTGGTCGTGCACAAGGCGCGGCTCTGCCTGATCGATCAGGCGCTTCCCGTAAAAGGTCTTCATCTCCGCCGACATGGTGCCGGTGGTGTTGGTCTGCGCGTCCGCAAACAGCTGGATGTTGAAATTCATCATGCTTTTTTCCTTTCTTCTTTTGGCTTACAATTCGATCTGTGCACCGTGCAGCACACGGCGCTCCAGGGCTTCCCGCTGGGCGCGGGTCATGGCGGCTACGTCCGGCCGTACCGAAGCGGCAGCGCCGGGGCGCAGGCCGTTTTCCAGCGGACGCGCGGCGCGCTGCTGCACCCGCTCCACCACCCCCTGCTCCACGGTCTGTGCCGTGGTGCGCAGAGTGTCCTCGTAGTGGGCAAGGCGGTAGGCGTCCTGCACCCGCATGCCGGGCAGCTGCATCAGGCGGCGCATCTCCGGGTTCTTCAGCTCTGCCTTCAGGTCAAAACCCGGCTGGCTGCGGCGCATGGCGGCTTCCTCTGCCGCCCAGCGGGCGTGCAGGCTGCGCACCGTGTTTTCCACCGGCAGCGGCAGGGGCGGCAGCACCGGGCGCTCCAGCTGTGCGGGTGTTTCCGGCTGCTTTTCCGGCTGCTTTTCCGGCTCTGCCGAGGTCTGCCGGGGCGCTTCCGGCTGCGCGGCTGGGGCTTCCGGCTTCAGCGTGCCCGCAGCCACCGCCTGTCGGCTCTGCTCCGGGCTCAACGCGGGGGCGGCTTCGCCTTCCGCAAACAGCTGCAAATCCATCATGCTTTGCTGCCCGCTGCGGCTCACATCCGCAAAGCGCAGATTGTCCGGGTAGCGCTCGGCCAGCAGGGTAAAGCCTGCCTTGGCCAGTTCAAATGCGCCCTGCACCCACGGCGCTACCGGTGCCTGTGCCGCCACGGCAAGGCGCGGGCCCTCCGGCTCGTCCCATGCATCGCTGCGGGCGCTCTCCTCCCCTGCCAGCAGGTACACCAGCGCCTGCATCAGGGTGCTTGCGCCAGCGCATACGATGTCCTGCCCGGCGGGCGCGTAGCCCGCGTGACCGGCGGCTTCCAGCCGCAGGCTCAGCCCCTTGGGGCCGTCCAGCTCGCTGTAACATACCTTGATCATCTCACTTCACCTCCTTTCCGTTCCAGTTCATGGCGCGGGCAGCCGCCGCCACCGGCAGCTGTGCCGTCAGACTGGCGGTGTCCTGCACCGTTTGGGTGCCGCCGGGCTGCTGCGCAAGGGCGGCAGACAGTCTTGCCATCTGCCCTTGCAGCTGCACCAGCTGCTGCGCCAGCGTGCCGTTCTGCCGCACCCGGGCGCGCACCTTTTCCACCCCTTCAAAGTCCATCATCTCCAGCGCCGCAAGGGCAGCATCCGCGTTGGCAGGGTCGAAGAAGCCCAGCTTGTAGCACTCCTTGGCGGTCTCGTTCTGAGACAGGCGGCTGAAGGTGCTCTTTTTGGCGGCGCTGACCACGATATCAAAGACAGGCTCTCGGCTGCCCAGCTCCACCCCGCCCACGGCGGGCACAGGCTTTGCGCGCAGCCCCTGTGCCGAGAAGGGCACGAATTCGCTCTCGCCGCGCTGGCCGGTGATGCGGAACACCCGCTGCTCGTCGTAGAACTGCCGCATCAGTTCAATGATAAGGTAGCACTGCCTTGCAAAGGCGCGGTAGGCGCTCTTGAGCATATCGCGGCTCAGCTTGCTGCCCGCCTCCTGCAAAGCGGCGATGGCGCTGGCGGCGGTCACACCGCCGGTGGTGCCGCCCTGCGTCAGGTCGCGGTTGCCGCTGATCTCCTTCAGCTCCTCAATGCGGCTGTTGCGATAGCTCAGGCTGTTGCCCTGCAAGCCCGCCGTCTGCAGCGGACGGAAACTGTCCTCGTTCAGCCGCCCCACAACGTGCACGATGTCCCGGCTCAGGTCAGCCAGTTCCTCCTCGTTCACCCCGGCGGTGTCGCTGAGTACATACCGCTGGCGGGAGGCCAGCAGCACGTTCTCGTCCATGGCGTGGTTCATCTTATCAATGGCGTTCTGGCAGTCCTTCATCACGTCGATGTAGCCGAACCCGGCGGGAGAATCCTCCTCCACGAACAGCGGGTCGAACACAAAGGGGTACTTGCCGTGGTCGTACAAGCCGCGCGCCGCCAGCGCCGGGTCGTTCTGGCTGGCATACAGCACCACCCCGTTGCACAGTTTGCAGTAATGCAGCCGCAATTTGCCGCTCTCGTCCGGGCGCTTATAGTACCAGTCCACCACCACGCTCTTGTTGGCGGTGGTCTGACCGTCCTCGTGGATGTACCGGGGCACGTCCACCACACCGGCGGCGTGCCCTGCCAGCTGTGGATACTGCGCGGTCAGCCGGGCGGTGTCCTCAAGGCTGAGGTGGAACAAGTCCGGCGAATCCTGAATATCCTGCACGCCCGGCTCCCAGTAGAGCATCAGCAGGTTGACGCTGCGCACTGCAATATCACCCAGCCCGCCGCGCGCCGCCGGGTCCCAGAAGATGCCGGTAACACCGGTGCCCTGCTTGAGCTTGCGCCACCAGACATCGCTGTACACCTGCTCGTAATCTGCCTGCTCCAGCACCACCGGCAGCACGCTGGAAAGCGCCTGCGCCGTGGCCTGATCGTCTGCCGCCCGGGGCAGCACCATGGGCTCGGGGTAGTTGTCCATGGCATCGGCGTGCTTGTTGGCAATGCTGTTAAACAGCCACCCGCTGGAAGGCTGTGCCTTGCCGGGCATCAGCGGGTCGCGGTAGTTTTTCCAGTGTCCCATGCGGAACCACAGCTCGTTATCGATCAGGCGCTTGTCCAGCGCCGCCTTGCCCGCCTTGTAGCGCTGCAGCGTCTGCAGCGCAGCCGCCGCCTCTGCCGCGCCGATGGGCAGGGCTTCTGCTCTTGTATCTTCCATAGTCTTTCCTTTCTGTCCTGTTTTTTCAGATACGGTAGAACCGCGCCTGCCGGTGCAGCTCCAGTGGGTCGTCCGGCCTTGGCGGCGCGGCAGAAGCCTCGGGCGGGCTGATGGGATGCTCCATCAGCACATAGCGGCACTCGTCGTAGATGTGATCCTCCTGCCGGGTGTCGATATCCTCCACATTGCTCTCGTCGTACACAAGGTTGGGCAGGGTACGGATGAAATGCTTGCAGCTGCTGAACACCTGCAGCATCGGCCGCCCGTCCGGCGCGAACCGCAGCCGGTAGTGGAACTGCATCTTGCCCGCCAGCCGGGTGTGGTCCCCGGGCTGCCAGCGCAGAAAATGCGGGCTGCGCTCCATCATGGCCGCAATGCTCTCGCCCCGGCTCTCGTCAAAGATGGCGGGGTCTGCCACCCCGTGGATCACCCTGCCCCGCAGCAGCGGGTCGTTCTGTTCGGCCTCCCGGATGCGCTTGGCCTGTTCCACCGGGTCGATGCGCAAACCCTCGTTGGGACGTCCGGTGCAGCCGTACAGCTCCTTGATGCGGTACAGCCGCCCCTCCTCGTCCACCGCATACCACCCCACCGAAAAGGGCTTGGAAAAGCCGAAGTCGTATCCGCGCCAGATGGGCCAGTGCTTGGGGATGGCAAAGGGCGCAATGACGTGGGTCCAGCGCTGGTCCTGATAGTGCGCCGGGTCGTTGCGCCACTCGGTGAACACCTGCCCGGAAAAGCTGTCCCAGCTGCCATAGAGCAGCGCCTGCTTTTCCGCCTCCGGCAGGCTGGCAAGGCTTGCCAGATACCCGGGGTCGTTGGCCAGCAGGGCGGGGTTATCGAACACGCTGGACGGGATGAACACTCGCGCCCGCTCCATCTGCTGGTCGGTGCCGTCCGGCAGACGCACCGTGACGGTCTCCACAATGGGCGTGCCGGGCGGGGCGGGGGTGATGAACCGCGCCTTTACCCAGCCGTGACCGATGCCGCCGGGGTTGGTGGTGGCACGCATATACACCCGGGTGCCCGGCCCGGTGGGACGGTTGCGGCTCATCATGTAGCTGTACTCGTCCCACTCAAAGTGGGTCAGCTCGTCAAAGCCGATAAAATCGTAGGCTTTGCCCTGATAGTTGGTGCGGTCCTTGGTGTACTGCATGGAGCCAAACCAGATCTTTGCCCCGCTGGGAAAGACCCATACATGGGAGGTGGCGTTGTACTGCGCCTCCGGGAACGCCCGGCGGTAATACATCTGGCTCTTATCCACAAGGTCGGAAAGCTGTGGGTAGGTCTTGCGCAGGATCAGCGCCCGGTAATGCGGGATATGCACCTGCCGCAGCGCCTCGATCAGCAGTGCATCGCTCTTGCCGCCGCCCGCCGCGCCGCCGTACAGTGCCTCCGGTTCCGGTCTGCGCATAAATTCCAGCTGCCGCGGCTGCGGCTTCCACACGATGACTGCGCGCTCGGTTCTGTTCATGGTTTTTCCTCCTGTTCCACCGGCGGCAGCAGCACCACACCGCACTCTGTCCCTTCCAGTTCTGTGCCCTGATCGTTCAGGGTCTTTACCACGCCCGCCAGATCCTTGAGCACGGCGGTGGCCTCCTTCAGCCCCTTCATCATCCCGGGGTCGGGGGTGTTTTCCCGCCGGGCGGCCTTCTGCCGCTCGTTCAGTTCCTTTACCTCCTGCGCCAGCAGGGTGCTCAGGGTGTCGGCGGCGCGGTTCAGGCTCTTCAGCCCGGCGGCGGGCTTTGTCTGCCCCATGATGTTCTTCCTCCTTTCGTCCGGTGTCCCGGGCTCTGTACACAGGATATCACCCGCCCGCTGCACCCGACAGTGTGCACTTTTGCAGGGCCATCAGGTATTTTCGTGCAAGTATTATCCAAAATGTATATTTTTCATTTTTAAGGCGCAACGCAGCTGCGTCAATTTTGTTGTTCCGGGCAGTGCAGCACGCAGAAAACGGCCGCTCGTATTTCGGGCGCTTCCCACAAAAACGTTCGCCACGCACTGCCCGCCCTGTTACTATAAAGGTACAGTGCCGCCCCACCCGGGGAGTAAACATTTTTCTCGACCCGTGTTGTTTTTCCCTTCCGGTAAGAGTGTATAAAAGGCGTTTTCTTTCCGCTGTGTAGTATCCCTGAAAATATCTTTCAAGAAATGTATCGCCCCTTTTCGCGGTTTTTTAGCAGTCATGCAACATTCAGTCATGTTCAAGCATGTTTTTTTACATACCTTCATCATATTTGTATGTTGGTTGCATCGGCATGAAAAATTGTGATAATTCGCGAAAAGATTTTGTAACCTTTGGTCCGCTTTTGTAGAAACGTAACAAAACATTTGCACCAATCTTGTGAACTTATTCTCTTGCGGAACACCCCCATACAAGGGTATAATACTGTCAGGGATTACGGACGCATGCGACAAATGCGTCTGTGAATATGCTGTGACACACAAATGAAGGAGATTACTATTATGAAAATGATTTCTCGCCGCGACTTCCTGAAGGCTTCTGCCGTTGTGGGCGCTACCGCTGCTATGACCGCTTGCGGCGGCTCTTCCTCCACCAGCACCGCTGCTTCCAGCGTTGCTTCTTCCACCGCTGCTTCTGCCGCTGCTACCAACGGCTCCGCCAACATCGGCGTCTGCATCTATCAGTTTGCTGATAACTTCATGACCCTGTACCGTGCTGATTTGGAAGGCTATCTGAAGGACATGGGCTACTCCGTCACCATCATGGACGGCAAGAACGACCAGAACACCCAGACCGAGCAGATCAACACCTTCCTGCAGCAGGGCGTGGACGTGCTGGTCATCAACCCCGTCCAGACCACTTCCGCTCAGACCATCGTTGACACCGTTTCTCCCTCCGGCACCCCCATCGTGTTCATCAACCGTGAGCCCGAGGAGAGCGTTCTGGATTCCTACAAGGGCAAGTGCTGCTACGTTGGCGCTGACGCTCGTCAGTCCGGTACTTATCAGGGCGAGCTGATCCTCGAGACCGAGACTCAGGGCGATATCAACGGCGACGGCAAAATCACCTACATCATGTGCAAGGGCGACCCCGAGAACATCGACGCTCAGTACCGCACCGAGTACTCCATCAAGGCTCTGACCGACGCCGACAAGGAAGTCGAGTGCCTGTACGAGTACCTGGACAACTGGGATCAGACCACCGCTCAGCAGGACGTTGCAAACGCTCTGTCTCAGTACGGCGAAAAGATCGAAGTCGTCTTCTGCAACAACGACGCAATGGCACTGGGCGCTCTGCAGTCCATCCAGCAGGCTGGCCGCACCGTTGGCAAGGACGTCTACCTGGTCGGCGTCGATGCTCTGGTAGAGGCTGTGCAGAACGTTGTCGATGGCAACATGACCGGTACCGTTCTGAACGACGACGTTGGTCAGGCTACCAAGGCTGCCGAGGCTACCAAGCTGTTCGTCGAGGGCAAGGATGTTGAGAAGTACTACTGGGTCGACTACGTCAAGGTCACCAAGGACAACGCTTCTCAGTACCTGAAGTAAGACCAAAGTTTCCCGGAACCAATGCAAGGTGCGCAGCAGGCCTTAACGGCTTGAACGAAAGCTAAAAAGCGCGTGCGTGCGAGAAATCTTCTCCGCGCACGCGCCTTATTTTAGAAAAAACCTGCCCGCCTGTAAACAACCATAAAGGAGGCTTTTGCGGAATGTCAGAATACCGTCTGGTAATGAAAGGCGTGGTCAAGACCTTCCCCGGTGTCAAAGCCCTGGATCATGCTCAGCTGGAGCTCCGTCCCGGCAAAGTCATGGCTCTGATGGGTGAAAACGGCGCCGGTAAGTCCACTCTGATGAAATGTATGTTCGGCATTTACAAGATGGACGAGGGCGAGATCGAATACGAGGGGCAGAAGGTAACCATCCCCACCCCGCTGGATGCACTGGACCGCGGCATCGCCATGGTGCATCAGGAGCTGCAGCCCATTCCGGCCCGTACCGTGGCCGAGAATATCTGGCTGGGGCGCTACCCCACCAAGAAATACGGCATCGTCACTGTTGTGGACCATGCCAAAATGTATAAAGATACCGATGAACTGCTGAAGAAACTGAAGCTGGACATCGACCCCCATGCAAAGCTGGGCTCTTTGAGCATCGCCCAGATGCAGATGGTGGAAATCGCCAAAGCCGTTTCCGCCAACTGCAAGGTGCTGATCCTGGACGAGCCCACCTCCTCTCTGACCGCAAACGAGGTCGAGAGCCTGTTCCGCATCATGCGGGAGCTGAAGGAGCAGGGCGTTGCTCTGGTCTACATCAGCCACAAGATGGACGAGATCAAAGTCATCGCAGACGAAGTTACCATCATGCGCGATGGCCAGTACATTGGCAAGTGGGACGTTGCCAACATGACCAAGGAAGAGATCATTGCAAAGATGGTCGGCCGTGAGCTGTCCAACCTCTTCCCCCCGCTGGAGAACGTGCCCTCGGACGAGGTCATGATGAAGGTGGAGGACTTCACCTCCATCCATCCCCGCTCCTTCCGCCATTGCAGCTTTGAGCTGAAAAAGGGCGAAATTCTGGGCGTCGCCGGTCTGGTGGGCGCACAGCGTACCGAGCTGATGGAAGGCATCTTCGGCCTGCGTGCCCATACCTCCGGTAAGGTGTGGATCAAGGGCGAAGAGGTCAACATCAAGCAGCCCCGCGATGCCATCCAGAAGAGCGTTGCTCTGCTGACCGAGGACCGCCGTGCTACCGGCATTCTGGGCGTGCTGAGCGTTGCCGATAACATCTCCATTGCTTCTCTGGATGCCCTGCGCAAGGGGCCCATCATGCTGGACAACAAAAAGATCCTAGATCTGGTGGCTACCAACAAGGAAAAGATGGCCATCAAGGTGCCCAGCCCCAAGACCCAGATCAAGAGCCTTTCCGGCGGCAACCAGCAGAAGGTGCTGATCGCCCGCTGGCTGGCCAACAACCCCGATGTGCTTATTCTGGACGAGCCTACCCGCGGCATCGACGTCGGTGCAAAGTATGAAATTTACTGCATCATCGCCGATCTGGCCAAGCAGGGCAAGAGCATTATCATGATCTCCTCTGAAATGAGCGAGATCATTGGTATGTCCAACCGTGTCATGGTCATGTGCGATGGCCGTATCACCGGCTTTATCAACGGTAAGGATGCCACGCAGGAGAACATCATGGCGCTGGCTACCCAGTTCGAGACCGCACCTGACACAGCTGCGGCAAATCAGTAATTAAGGAGGCTGTCTATCGTGGAAGCTACCAAAAAATTGAATGGCAAGGCTGTGGGCAAGTGGCTCAGCAACAACGCCATTATCATAATGATGCTGGCCGTCACTCTGATCGTTGGCATCATTCACCCCAACTTCTTCTCCGGCACCAACATGATCAACCTGTTCAAGAATGTGTCCATCCGCTACATCATCGCACTGGGCATTTCCGGCTGCCTGATCACCACCGGTAACGACCTGTCCGCTGGCCGTCTGGCCGGTTTTGCCGCCTGCCTGGCCTGCATCTTTGCGCAGACCGAAGGCGCTTCCGGCAAGTTCTACCCCAATATGCCCACCCTGTCCACCCCCGTGGTGTTCATTCTGGTCATTGCCATCTGCGCCATCGTGGGTCTGTGCAACGGACTGGTGGTCAGCTACCTGAAGGTGCAGCCCTTCATTGCTACCTTGGGTATGCAACAGGTGGTCTACGGTATCTGCCTTGTGTACACCGGCGGTACCCCCATCGGCTCCCTGAACTCCAACTTCACCGCACTGGCAAAGGACACCTTCCTTGCCATCCCCGTGCTGATCTGGATCGCCCTGATCGTGGCTGCCTGCTTCTGGTTCCTGTACAACAAGACCCGCCACGGCAAGTACATGTACGCCATCGGCGGCAACGAAGCTGCTGCTGAGGTGGCCGGTGTCAACGTGATCGCTACCAAGATCCGCATCTACATTCTGGCCTCCTGTATGTTCGGTCTGGCCGGCTGCCTGCTGGCTGCAAAGTCCGGCGGCGCATCCGTCAACACTGCAATGGGCTATGAGCTGGACGCCATCGCAGCCTGCACCATCGGCGGTGTTTCCACCACCGGCGGCGTTGGTACTGTTCCCGGCGTTCTGGTCGGCGTTCTGGTCTTTGAGCTGATGAAGGTCGCTCTGCAGTTCATGAACGTCAACTCCTCCTACACCTACATCGTTCAGGGCCTTGTCATTATCGTGGCTGTCGCCATTGATATCCGCAAGTATCTGGCTAAGAAGTAATCTCCTCATCATCCCCCTTTGCACCCGCAGTCTTTGCACTGCGGGTGCTTTTTTTGTCCACATTTTTGTGGTATCATAAGGAAAAACATCTTATGCTTACAGGAGGGACTTTCCATGGCACAGCCCACCCCGGATACCCAGACCGAATTTGAACGCCGCGAGGCCGCACTGGCCGCCCGCGAGGCAGAACTTGCCCGCCAGCAGGCAGAGCTGCAGGCACAGAAGGCCGATTTTGAGCAGGGCAAAAAGCGCCTGCTGGACAACGGCAACAAGGACTTTGTAAACCCCAAGGAAAAGCTTTACGATAAATTCCCGCTCACGGTGCACCAGATGGATATCATCATCGGCGTGCTGTTCGCCCTGATTGCTCTTTTCCTTGTGCTGGGTGTGACCCACACCAGCTTTTTCGGCCTGTTCGGCGGCTGAGCCGCAGGCGCATCCTCTGTGAAAAACATCCCGTAAAGGAGAATAAAAATGGCACACTATCCCGGTTATACCGTCCTGCGCACCGAGGACTGCCCCGAGCAGCACGGTACTTTGACCCTGCTCACCCATGACGTCAGCGGCGCAGCCGTGCTGCTGGTGGAAAACGAGGACGTCAACAAGGCTTTCGGCATCGGCTTCGGCACCTTCCCCTCCGATGACACCGGCGTGTTCCACATTCTGGAGCACTCCGTGCTGGCCGGCAGCGAAAAATACCCGGTCAGTTCCCCCTTTGTGCAGCTGCTCAAAAGCAGCATGGCTTCCTTCCTCAATGCAATGACCTTCCCGGACAAGACGGTCTACCCCTTTGCCACCCCCAACGAGACCGATTTCTGCAACCTGATGGATGTCTACCTGAACGCGGTGTTCTGCCCGCTGGCTATGGTGGATTCTGCCGTGTTCGAGCAGGAGGGCTGGCACCGGGATGCGGACGGCACGGTCAGCGGCGTGGTCTACAATGAGATGCAGGGCGCGCTGGCCTCCCCGGACGCCCAGCTGCAAAACGCCCTGCAACGGGCGATGTTCCCAGATACCGCCTACGGCTTTGTGTCCGGCGGTGACCCGGCGTCCATCCCCGCCCTGACCTATGAGAAATACCAGCGGGTGTACCGCCGCCATTACAGCGCCGACAACTGCTGCATCACCCTGTACGGCAAGATGGACATGGCCGACAAGCTGGCGCGGCTGGATCAGGATTACCTGTCCAAGATGCCCAAAGCCGCTGCCCGTCCCCGCCTGACCATGCAGGACGAGCAGCCCGGCGCGTTCGTGGAGCTGCCCTACTACACCGACCAGCCCAAGCCGGACGAGGTGCAGTGTGCACTGGCATGGTACACCGGCGCATTTGCCGACCGTGAGCGGCAGCTGGGCGTGGAGATTTTGCTGGGTGCGCTGCTCAGCACCAACAGCTCCCCCCTCAAGGCCGCGCTGCTGACCGAGCAGCTGGGTGCCGATATCGACATCGGCTTTGACGACAGTACCCTGCAGCCCACTTTGGAGCTGCTGCTGCGCGGTGCTACGGTGGATTCTGCCCGCAAGTTTGCCCCCGCCGTGCGCAAGGCAGTGGACGAGCTTCTAAAGACCGGCATCCCCCGCGACCTGCTGCTGGCCGCTTTGAACGAGGCCGAGTTTGCCTCGCTGGAGCGTCCGGGCAGCCTGCCGGACGGCGTGCTGGACGCCATCAACGCCGCCACCGGCTGGCTGCACACCGGCGATGCCGCCCTGCTGCTGCATACGGATAAACTCTTCGCCGCCCTGCGCAGCAAGCTGGAAGAGGGTTGGTTCGACACCCTGCTGCGGGAGCTGTTTGCCCCCGCCCCGGTGCAGGTGCTGCAGATCCCCACCGCACCCAAAGCGGAGGACGCCGCCGCCCCGGTGCGCACCGATGGCAAGCTGGTGTTGGAGCACCCTCTCACCGCCGCCGACCTTGGCGCGGGCGATACCGCCCCGCAGGGCAGCGCCGAGCAGCTGGCAGGCGCCACCCTGCTGCGCCACCCCTCTGCCGGCAGCCTGTACCTGAATTTCTACTATGATCTGGGCACTGTTGCCCCGGAAGAGCTGCAATACCTGAACCTGCTCACCGATGTACTGGACGAGCTGGACACCCCCGCCCACACCGCCCAGCAGCTGAACACCCTGCGCAGCACATGGCTGGGCGACAGCCGCGCCCAGCTGGACATCTGGACCGGGCGGCAGGAGGGTTCTCCCTGCCACGCAAAGCTTTCCCTCTGCCTGAGCCTGCTGGAGCGCAGCTTAGAAAAGGCGGTGGAGATCGGCGGCGAGTGGCTGTACGATACCATCCTTACCGGCGCTGCCGCCGAAGCCGCCTATGCCCGGGTGGTCAGCCAGCTGAAGCTGCGCATGGAGCAGCTGTTTATCCAGCAGGGCAACGAGTTTGCCTCCACCCGTGCCCGCGCCCATTATTATGTAGAGGGCGCTGCGGACGAAGCCTGCACCGGCGTGAGTTATTATCACTTCCTGTGCGGTCTGCTGGAAAAGGCCGACTGGTCCGCACTGGGCGCAAAGCTGGACGCTCTGCGCAGCCGGGTGCTGCAAAACGCCGCCCTGACCGTCAGCCTGCACGGCTCCGAGGACGCACTGGAAAAGCTGCGCACCCTGCTGCCGGAAAGCCGCTTTGCCGCCGCCCGGCGCACCCCGGCGCAGCCCTACACCCAGCCCCTGACGCCCCCGATGAACGAAGCCTTTATCATTGACGGCGGCGTGAACTACGATGTGCTGGCATGGCCCATGCCCCGGGACAGCCGCCGCCGGGTGCTGGCGCGGGTGATGAGCTACGAGTACCTGTGGCACACCATCCGGGAGGTGGGCGGTGCCTACGGCACCGGAATGCTCTGTGCAGACGGCATCGAGTTTTTGTACACCTACCGGGATCCCCACCTGCGGGAAAGCTATGATACCTTTGCAGCCGCTCCTGCCGCCCTTGCCGCCCGGGACTATACGGCCCGGGATCTGGACGAGTTCATCGTGGGCACTGCTGCCAAGCTGGACACGCCCCGCAAGGCGCGTGCCGCTGCCCGGGAATTGGATCACCGGTACTTCTGCGGCATCACGGACGAGATGCGCGCCGCCGACCGCAAGGCACTGTGCAGCGTGGACGCCGCCCTGCTCAAAGCACAGGCCGCCGCCCTGTCTGATGTGCTGTCCGGCGGCGTGCGGGTGGCCTTTGGCAGCAAGGACGCCGTGGAAGCCGCGAAGGATCTGTTCGACCGGGTAGAGACGCTGTAAGCGCCGGTCATTTGTAAAAAATATTTTATTTGTAGTTCCGAAACACCCGCAGGGTGTTTCGGAACTACTTTTTTCCGCACACATTTTTTCTGCACAAATTGCCTGCATTCCGTCCAAATTACTAAAAAAAGCCAGATTTTTTGTCAGATAAGTCATACTCATTTAAGAAAATTTGAACAAATTGCGAAATTTGTGTGTTTCCGATGTGGACAAAAACGTTTTCAGCTGATAGAATGGAAGCTGTTCTTTCTCCGCCGTCCGCAACCGGCGGAGTGTTTTATTGGAAACAGGAGGTTTCTCATGTTAGAAAAGTTCTTTCACCTGAAAGAAAACCACACCGATGCAAAGACCGAGATCATGGCCGGTATCACCACCTTCATGACCATGGCTTACATCCTTGCCGTCAACCCCAACATCCTGTCCGCTGCGGGCATGGATTCCAAGGCTGTGCTGATCGCCACCGCGCTGGCATCTTTCATTGCCACTGCACTGATGGCTGTGCTGGCCAACTACCCCTTTGCACTGGCTCCCGGCATGGGCCTGAACGCCTACTTTGCCTACACGGTCGTGCTGACCATGGGTTACAGCTGGCAGCTGGCTCTGATGGCCGTCTTTGTTGAGGGTGTCATCTTCATTGCACTGTCCCTGACCAATGTGCGCGAGGGCATCTTCAATGCCATTCCCATGACCCTGAAGAGCGCCGTCAGCGTGGGCATCGGCCTGTTCGTGGCCTTTGTCGGTCTGCAGAACGCCAAGCTGATCGTCAACAGCGATTCCACGCTGGTCACCTACCAGCACTTCAAGGGCGCAACCTTCCACAGCGTGGGCGTGGGCGCTATCCTCGCTCTGCTGGGCGTGGTCATCACCGCCATCCTGCTGGTCAAAAAGGTCAAGGGCGGCATCCTGTACGGCATCCTGATCACCTGGCTGCTGGGCATCGTGTGCGAGCTGACCGGCATCTACGTCCCCGATGTGGAAGCCGGTATGTACTCCGTGATCCCCACCGCTTTTGTCAGCTTCGACTTCTCCGCACTGGGCGAGACCTTTGGTCAGGTGTTCAAGACCGACTTCTCCGGTGTCGGCCTGCTGAACTTCTTCGCCGTGATGTTCTCCTTCCTGTTCGTGGACCTGTTCGACACGCTGGGCACCCTGATCGGCGTGGCCTCCAAAGCTGATATGCTGGACGAGGACGGCCGTCTGCCCCACATCAAGGGCGCACTGATGGCAGACTCCATCGGCACCTGCGTGGGCGCTGTGCTGGGCACTTCCACCACCACCACCTTCGTGGAGAGCGCCTCCGGCGTTACCGAGGGCGGCCGCACCGGTCTGACCGCTATGACCACCGGCGTGCTGTTCCTGCTGGCTACCATCTTCAGCCCGCTGTTCCTCACCATCCCCAGCTTTGCTACCGCTCCGGCTCTGATCATCGTGGGCTTCTACATGATGGGTTCTGCCATCAAAATCGACTTCAATGATCCCAGCGAGGGCATCCCCGCCTTCCTGACCATTCTGGCTATGCCCACCGCTTACAGCATCTCCGAGGGTATTGCCATCGGCATCATCTCCTGGACCATCATCAACGTGATCACCGGCAAGGCCAAGGAGAAGAAGATCAGCCCGCTGATGTATGTGCTCACCGTGCTGTTCATCCTCAAGTATGTGTTCCTCTAATTCCCTGAGTATCTGAAAAGCCAAGCACCCCCTGCGGTCTGCCCGTACAGGCCGCAGGGGGTGCTTTTTTGTACAGTTGAAAAGAGGCCGCAGCCTTTACAAAAACAGCCGCGCCCCATCTGCTGGTTCAGACGAGGCGCGGCCTTTTGCGGTATTTGGTTTGGGGTATAGGAGGAATCATGTCCCTGAGAAGGGGCTTGCGGTTCTCCCCCTCCCGGTGATTTTATGATACACGAAAGATCCTACGAAATTATGCTCATTTTATGAATGAGCTGTAAACATTACTCCGGTGCTTTCATGCTTTCCACCATGCTGATGCGCCGGACGTGCCGCCGCATCACAAAGCAGACCGCCACGGTAAACACCATGGTCAGTGCCACCGCCAGCAGGTAGCTGCGGGGGGCGATGGTGCGGATGAACATGAGCTGATCCATCTCCACGGTCAGCACGATGAACTTGTGCAGCGGCACCCCCAGTGCCAGACCCACGCCGGAGCCGATGAGCGCCAGCAGCTCGATCTCGCGGAAGATGTAGCGATACACCTCCTGATCGTAGAAGCCCAGCACCTTGATGGTCGCCAGCTCCTTTTTGCGCTCCCCAAGGTTGACGCTGATCAGGTTATACAGCACCACTGCCGCCAGCGCCGCCGCGCAGATGATAATCAGCACCACCACATAGCCCAGACTGACGATGAGGTTATCGAACAGCTCGGTGGTGTCCTCGGTAAAGCTGATGCTGCTGACGTAGTTGCAGTCCAGCAGGTCGGTGCGCAGGGCGTTGTACCCGGCAGCATCGGTGCAGGTGGTCTGACCGTAGACCGTGTTCCACGGGATCTCTGCCGTGCCCAGCAGGCTTTCCAGCTGTGCGCGGGGGAGGTACAGCCGGGTGAACATATAGTTCTCGGTAATGCCGGTCAGGGTCAGCTCCACCCGGGCACCCTCGGTGTTTTCCACCCAGAAGGTATCGCCGGTGTGCAGGCCCAAATTTTCGGCGGTCTTTTCGGTCAGGATGACGCTGCCGCTGTCAAAGCTGATGGCCTTGTGCCCCTTGCGGGTGCGGAAGGTAACATACCGGGTCAGGTCGCTGTCCTTGGCGGCAGCCACGATGCTCACGCTTGCACTCTCGCCTGCGGCATTGTAGATGGTGGTGGATTTGGTATACACCGCGCTCCAGTTCTGCACGGCGCTGTTGCCGTCCAGCTCCTCTGCCAACCCCTGCTCCATGGTCAGGGCTTTGGGGTCGCTGAGGGTAATGGACATATCGTTGTGGGTCAGCTCGGTAGACTGCTTCGTGACGATGGGCAGCAGGGAATCCTGAATGCCGAAGCCGATGAGCAGCAGTGCGGTGCAGCCCGCCACGCCCAGCACGGTCATAAAGAACCGCTTTTTATACCGGAACAGGTTGCGGGCTGTGGTCTTTTGGGAGAAGGACATCCGGGACCACAGCGGGGTGATGCGCTCCATCAGGATGCGCTTGCCCGCCACCGGGGCCCGGGGCAGCAGCAAAGCTGCGGTCTTTTCGGCCAGACTGGAACGGCAGGCGTACCATGTGGCAAAGCCGATGACGGCAGCGCTGATGCCCACGCTGGCGGCTGCCATGCCCGGGTAGAAGTGCAAAGTGAAGGTAGGCAGGCTGAACACCAGCTGATAGGCGTTCCAGATAATAATGGGGAACACCACAAAGCCCACCACCATGCCGACGATGCTGCCCAGAATAGTGGCAAGCAGCGCGTAGAACAAATACTTGCCCGCGATGCTGAAATTGGAGTAGCCCAGCGCCTTTAAGGTGCCCATTTGCAGGCGGTTCTCATCCACCATGCGGGTCATGGTGGTGGTAGCCACCAGCGCCGCCACAAGGAAGAAGAACACCGGGAACACCCGGGCAATGGCGTCCATGCGGTCGGCGTACTGGGCAAAGGTGACGCAGCTCATGGTGGAGGTGCGGTCCAGCACATACCACTCGCCTTTTTTGATCTGGCTCACCTGCTCCTCGGCGTCGTTCAGCTGGGCAAGGCCGTCCGCCAGTTTCTGCTCCGCATCGGCCTTCTGGCTCTCGAACTCGGTGCGGGATTCTTCCAGCTGGGTCTGTCCGGCGTTATACTCCGCCCAGCCCTCTTCCAGCTGCTTTTGTGCGGCATCGAACTGGGTGTAGGCGCTGGCGGTGCCGGTGGTCAGCTGCAATTGTCCCTGCAAAAGCTGCAATTTCATCTTGCGCAGCGCAGCCTTGGCTTCGGTCACCAGCTGGTCGTTGGAGAGGTTCGGCGAGGAGATCAGTCCCTGCTTGTACATCTGCCGCTTGCCCGCGTCCAGCTGCTGCTGATAGCCCTGCAGCTGGTTATAGATGTTGTCGTAAGCGGCCTGCGCCTTTGCCAGCGCATCCCGCAGTTCAATGTAATCCTCGTCCTCCGGCTCGGCCTCGTCCAGCGCCTTTTCGGCGTTGCGCAGGGCGGCTTCTGCGTAGGTCAGCAAGGGGTCTGCCACCTTTTTCAGGTTGACCAGCAGCTCGATTTGCTGTAACTGTTCCTCAAATTCCAGCACCTGTGCTTCGCTGCTCACCAGCTTGTCGGCACCGCTCTGCATGGTGTCCGGCAGGGCAGCCTTCTGGGCGGCAAGCTCCTTTTCACCGGCTTCCAGCTGCGCCTTGGCGGCGTCCAGCTGCTGCTGCGCGTCTGCCAGCTTTGCCTCGGCTTCAGCGAACTGGCGCTCTGCTTCGGCCTTCTGGCTGTCGTACTCCGCGCGCGCTTCGGTCAGCTTGTCGTTGGCGGTGTCCATCAGCTCTTCCCGCCGGGCGGTGCACTGCACGCTCTGGATGGCCTTGAGGTTTTCGGCTACGGCATCCACTGCGGCCTGATATTCATCGGAATAATTATCATACAGCCCGGTGTTTTTCGCTTTGATATAGCACACCGTATAATAATCTGCGGTCAAAGTGCCCTCCGGCACAAACAGGATGCAGTCCAGTTGGCCATCGCCCACGGTGCTGCTCTCGGAATCGGAGGAAAAATGCAGCGGGTCCTGCACCGTGCCCACCACCGTGAACACCTGCCCGCTGACCCCTTCGGTCTCCTCAGGCAGGGTCAGCTGGGTGCCCAGCTCCACCGGGCTGCCGTGGCCCATCACATGCACCACGCACTCCCCGGCAGCTTCCGGCATCCGGCCGGACAGCAGCACCGGGCGGTTCATATTCTCCGGCGTATCGGCCTGCGGGTCGGCAGGCAGCTGATACAGCCGCGCCACCGTGGTCTGCTCGTCCCCTGTCCAGTGGCCTTCCACGTCCTGATACTTCACCGCCTGCACGGCGTCTACCCCGTCCACTGCGGCAATGGCGTCGATATCGCTCTGACTCAGGCCAAGGGTGGACAGCACCCGCAGGTCGAACACATTCTGCTGCACATAGTACTTCTGGGCAGCGGTGCGCATATCGGGGGCAATGCACATCAGGCCGGTAAGCATCATCACCCCCAGCGCCACGATGCCAAACAGGGACACCACCCGGCTGATGCTGCTTTTCATCTCGCGCAGGATATTTTTGCGGTAACTTTTCTGCACAGTTCTCACCACTCGATCTGTTCCACCGGCACCGGGTGCTCGTTGACCTGATTGGACACGATGCGGCCGCTGCGCACCTGAATGATGCGGTCAGCCATACCGGTCAGTGCCGTGTTGTGGGTAATAACAATGACGGTGCGTCCGGTCTTGCGGCAGGTATCCTGCAAAAGGCCCAGCACCTGCTTGCCGGTGCGGTAGTCCAGCGCACCGGTGGGCTCGTCGCAGAGCAGCAGCTTGGGGTTTTTGGCCAGTGCGCGGGCAATGGACACCCGCTGCTGCTCGCCGCCGGAAAGCTGCGCCGGGAAGTTGTTCAGCCGCTCGCCCAGCCCCACGCTGCGCAGGGTCTCGGCGGGGTCCAGCGGGTCGCGGCAGATCTCACTGGCAAGCTCCACGTTTTCCAGCGCGGTCAGGTTCTGCACCAAGTTGTAGAACTGGAACACAAAGCCCACGTCATACCGGCGGTAGGTGGTCAGCTCCCGGGCTGAAAAGCGGCTCACGTTGCGGCCGTCCAGCCAGACGTTGCCCTCGTCGCAGTTGTCCATGCCGCCCAAAATGTTCAGCAAGGTGGTCTTGCCCGCGCCGGAGGGCCCCACGATGATGCAGAACTCGCCCTTGTCCACATAGAAATTCAAATGGTCGGCGGCAGCGATCTTCACACTGCCGGTCTGGTAATATTTACAGACATCTTCAAACTCCACAAAATGCTCCATGGCGTTTTTCCTTTCTGTCAGAATGCAAAGTATTTCAACTTAAATATAGCATAAACCCACCGGGTTTTGCAAAGCCCCCGGCGCGAATTTTCAAAAACTTAACAGAAGTTTTCATAAAAAGCAAAAAGCCCCTGCACGCAGGGTGCAGGGGCTTTGGAACAGCTTTTTACTTGCGGTTTGCCAGCAGGTTCTCGATCTTCTTCAGGGGGTCGATGATGCTGGAAACGGACATATCGTGGTTCAGAGCCACCACAAAGTAGGCAGCGTACTTGGAAACGTCCACGTCCACATACCAGTCGCGGGTCAGCAGCTCGGGCATACGGTAGGTCAGGTTGGTGCCCACAACGTAGGTCAGGGTGCCGTCTGCCACAGCCTTGTCGAACTTCTCCAGACCGCTGGTGAACAGGGGGAAGGTGGCGTTGGCAATGATGTTGGCAGCGCCGCGCTCCTTCAGGTTGCTGGCGACCTCCAGCATGCTCTCGCCGGAAGCAATGATATCGTCTGCGATAAAGACGGTCTTGCCCTCCACGCTCTCGCCCAGATACTCATGGGCAACGATGGGGTTGCGGCCGTTCACCACACGGGTGTAGTCGCGGCGCTTGTAGAACATACCCAGGTTGCAGCCCAGCACGCTGGAGAAGTACATATTGCGGTTCATAGCGCCCTCGTCCGGGCTGACCACGGTGAACTTCTCCTTGTCGAAGGACAGGGTGGGGTCCTTCTTCAGCAGGCTCTTCAGCACCTGATAGGTGGGCATAGCGTTATCAAAGCTCATCAGGGGCACTGCGTTCTGCACGCGGGGGTCGTGTGCATCAAAGGTGATGATGTTGCGCACGCCCATGGTCTGCAGCTCCTGCAGCGCCACAGCGCAGTCCAGACTCTCGCGCACCACGCGGCGGTGCTGACGGCCGCCGTACAGGCTGGGCATGATGACGGAAACGCGGTGTGCCTTACCGGCCACAGCCTGGATCAGACGCTTCAGGTTTGCAAAGTGGTCGTCCGGGGACATGTGGTTCTCGTAGTTGAACAGCTTGTAGGTGACGCTGTAATTGCCCGGATCCACCACGATAAAGATATCATCGCCGCGGACAGACTCCTTGACCAGACCCTTGGCGTCGCCGCTCTGGAAGCGGGGGCAGTCGCAGGAAATAATGAAGGTGTCTTTTTCAATTCCGGCAGCCTTTGCCCAACGGACAAGGTGCTTGTCGATCAGGCCGGTCAGCTCCTCGGCACCGGGGCAGGCGATCAGCCGCATATCCGCCACACTGGGCTGCTCAAAGAAGGACTTCGGGGAAATTTCAATAGACATAGTCACATAACTCCTTATTGCTGTTTACCATCCGTACCATGCACACAAGTGCGCATATCTGGTTTTATTTTATCACATTTTGTCGATTGTTCCATATCAATTTGTTTCATGTGTGGATTTTCTGCGCCTTGCACAGCTGTTTTTCCTTTTCCTTCAAGAGAATGTGAGTTTCTTACAAAAACGCGACCAAATCTTTACCGTTTCGCAAAGTTTATCTGATTTTTGAGGAAAAGTAGGACTTTTCTAAGTCTCCTTCTCTTTCCTAAGTGACGCAAAAGAGCCGCTGCACGGTCGGGTGCAGCGGCTCTTCTCTTCACTTACCTTCTATCAGGGTAAAACGCTTTTTACAGGGCAGCAACGGCAGCCTTCAGGGCATCCACGCGGTCGGTGTTCTCCCACTTCACGCCCAGATCCTCGCGGCCCATGTGGCCGTAGGCAGCCAGCTGGCGGTAGATGGGCTTGCGCAGGTCCAGCTCGCGGATGATGGCGGCGGGGGTCAGGTCAAACACCTTCTCCACTGCCTGCTCGATCTTCTCGTCTGCCACGGTGCCGGTGCCGAAGGTATCCACCATGATGGACACGGGCTTTGCCACGCCGATGGCGTAGGCCACCTGCACCTCGCACTGCTTTGCCAGACCCGCAGCCACGATGTTCTTAGCCACCCAGCGGGTAGCGTAGGCTGCGCTGCGGTCCACCTTGCTGGGATCCTTGCCGGAGAAGGCGCCGCCGCCGTGGCGTGCATAGCCGCCGTAGGTGTCCACGATGATCTTACGGCCGGTCAGGCCGGTATCGCCCTGCGGGCCGCCCACAACAAAGCGGCCGGTGGGGTTGATGTAGTACTTGGTGTTCTCGTCCAGCAGCTCGGCGGGGATGGTGGCCTTGATGACCTTTTCCATCACGTCTGCGCGCAGCTGCTCCATGCTCACGCTCTCGCTGTGCTGGCTGGAAATGACCACGGCGTCCACGCGCACGGGCTTGTTGTTCTCGTCGTACTCCACGGTCACCTGACTCTTGCCGTCCGGGCGCAGGTAATCCATCTCGCCGCTCTTGCGCACTTCGGTCAGGCGCTTTGCCAGCTTGTGGGCAAGGCTGATGGGCATGGGCATCAGCTCGGGGGTCTCGTCGCAGGCATAACCGAACATCATGCCCTGATCGCCTGCACCGCCCACCTGATCGTTGGTACCCAGTGCAATGTCGGGGCTCTGGCCGTCAATGTTGGAGATGACGGCGCAGGTGTCGGCGTCAAAGCCGAACTTTGCACGGGTGTAGCCGATATCTGCCACCACCTCGCGGACGACCTTCTGGAAGTCCACATAGCAGCTGGTAGTGATCTCGCCCATGATGTGCACAAGGCCGGTGGATGCGCAGGTCTCGCAGGCCACGCGGGCGTCGGGGTCGTGGGTCAGAATCTCGTCCAGAATTGCATCAGAGATCTGGTCGCAGATCTTGTCGGGATGTCCCTCGGTGACGGACTCCGAAGTAAACAGGTGTCTAGCCATTTTTTGCCTCCTAAATGTTGCAGTTGCGTGTATTTACCATTCCATCAAGTTTGTTCTGAAAAATAAAAGCGCCCAGAGCCGAAAGCTCTGAGCGTTGCACTCTTATCTTCCGGTTTCCCGCAGGATTTGGCACCTTACGCGCTCGCGCAGGTTGTCGGGCTTCACAGGGCCTGTCCCCTCAGCCGCTCTTGATAAGTCGGTATTCAATTGGTACGCTCCATATTCTATCATTACAGCGTCAGATTGTCAAGATAAGTCGCACTTATTTTAGACATTCCTTTTAAATTGATGAAGCATTTCCCTGCTCCGGTGCGGCGTGGCCGTCCCGGGCGGCGTGGAAAGCGCGCTTTTCCGCGTACATCCGCTGATCCAGCTCCACCAAAAACTTTTCCACGCTGCCGCCCTCGTACTTTGCCACACCGGTGGAGAAGGACAGCTGAAAGCTGCCCGCCGGGGCGGTGGCGTTATAGTGCTGCACCCGCTGCTCGATGGCGGTGCAGGTCTTATCCAGTATCTCCTCCGAGCCGTGCCGGATCAGCACCATGAACTCATCGCCGCTCATGCGGATGGCTACCGAGTTTGCCGCCAGCGCCCCGGACAGGATGTGCCCGATTTCCTGAATGGCCCGGTCGCCCTCGGCGTGACCGTAGGTGTCGTTGATATCCTTGAAGCAGTTCACGTCCATCATGATGCCGTAAACGTCCTTCTCCTGTGTGGCGTGGATGCGGTCCAGACAGTAGTTCATGTACTTGCGCCCAAACAGGCCGGACAACTCATCGGTATAGCCGCGCAGGCTGCGGGTCTGGCTGTCCACAAGCACAAAAGCGATGGCCACCGACAGCCAGCCAAAGGCCATGCCGTAGAATGCGCCCTGCAGCAGCGTGCCCACCGCACAGGTGACCACGAAGTAGTACACCGGGAAAATTCCACCGTAATGCCATCGCGCTTGGCCTTATGCACCTGCCACACGCTCTCGGCGTAATAGCTGAACAGCAGCAGATACAGCAAAATATTCAGCGGGCCGCGGCGGTAGACGTTGTCCGCGGAGATGGTAAAGATCCACCCCGTACCAAAAAGGTTTGCCACCAGCAGCACCAAAAGCGCCAGCAGCGGCGCGCCCAGCAGCAGATGCCTTCTGCGCAGGCGTCCAATGCTGCGGTAGACCCGGAAGTCCACATACAAGCACCACGCATAGCCCACGCACACGGTAGCGCCGGTGCAGACGGTGTTGGTGAGGTACAGCCAGAACCGGCTTGCCGCGCCGGGCACGCCGTCCAGCAAAAAGCTGATCGTCTCTGTTACCTGTGCCAGCAGCGTCACCACCAGAATCCGGCAGAACAGCTCTGTTCCCACGCTGTTTTTACTCTCGCCGCGCACCCGCAGTAAAAGCAGAAAGCTTACCAGCACCGCCCCTGTGCCATTGGCTACAAGGATCTCGGGTATATTCATTGCAGTTCCTCCTCTGCCCGCCTTACCCCATAAAGCGGGCAGCCTCCTATTTCATACAGTATCTATCTGTATTATACACCCTGCCGCGCCCTGCTTGCAAGGCTTAGGTGCAAAAAAGGCCGCTGCACGGCAATTTGTGCAGCAGCCCTTGAGAAATCATCCTTTGCAGTTCAGCCAAGCCCAGAGGCTTTGCCGAAATACCTTTTTTGCAGAAAACTTAATAGCCCTTTGCCTGCTCGCCATTCAAAATCTTGACAGCGCGGGAGGTGCCCAGACGGTCAGCGCCCAGTGCAAGGAAAGTCTCCATATCCTCCACGGTGGAAATGCCGCCGGCAGCCTTGACCTTGCAGCGGCCATGCACGCCCTTGACCATCAGTTCCACATCGTGGAAGTTGGCACCTGCGGTGGAGAAGCCGGTGCTGGTCTTGATGTAGTCGGCACCGGCCTCGCAGACGATGTCGCACATCTTTTCCTTCTCTTCCTCGGTCAGCAGGCAGGTCTCGATGATGACCTTCAAAATCTTATCACCCACAGCCTGCTTGACGGCACGGATGTCCTCGCGGACGGCATCGTACTCCTTGTTCTTCAGGCGGCCGATGTTGATGACCATGTCCACCTCGGCTGCGCCGTTCTCAATGGCAGTCTTGGCTTCAAAGGCCTTGCTGGCGGTATCCATTGCACCCAGAGGGAAGCCCACCACGCAGCACACGGGGATGCGGCCTGCCATATACTCCACAGCCTGCTTGACGTAGCAGGTGTTGATGCAGACGGATGCGGTGTGGTTTGCAATGGCTTCGTCACACAGCTGCTGGATCTGGGGCCAGGTGGCCTCCGGCTTCAGCAGGGTATGATCGACATGGGACAGGATCTCTTCGCGGTTCATGCTCGTTCCTCCGTTGTTTTACTTGCTGGCACGGCGCACCTTTGCCATGCCCACAGCGCTGAGTGCGATCGCAGTCACCGATACCGTTGCACCAATGATGCCCAGCACCAGACCAGAGACCAGGAATGCGAACCCTTTCAGACCACGTTTCATAATACCGTACCTCCTAAATTATATTGGATATTTTCTCCGCCTGCGGCGGAGAAAATATCTCACTTGCGATTTTTAAAGATGATCAGCTTGCTGAACACATAGTTCAGCACCACGACCACCACGTTGGAGAATACCTTGACGCACAGACCCCACAGCTCTTGCGCTGTGATGAGGGTCGTGACAAAAATTGCTGTCGGGCCATCCGCGCCGCCAATGATGGCAACACCCGCTGCCGATGCTGCTGCCGAAGCAGCCGCACCGGTGTAGCTGCCCGATACTGTCAGGAAACTGCCGAACAGGCTCTCCATCAGCGCCGCGCCCTGCGCAGCCAGCAGGTTACCGCCCACGATCATGATAGCGGCATCCAGCACCATGGTGCCAAGACGGCAGGTGACAAAGGTGCCGAACTCTTTCGCCATGGCTTTGCCGGTGGTCCTGCTGCGGAACACGAACGCGCGGTTGGTGCAGTAGGCAAACAGGATGCACAAGGCATTATCCAGCACATTGCCCCAGCTGTTGGCGGCGGTGTAGCCGAACAGCTGGCTGAACAGCGCGTACAGCAGGATATTCAGCAGGGTGGTCAGCACGCCGAAGATCAGGTAACTGAGCACTTCCCAGTGCTTTTTAAAAAACTTTATCATGGCTTTGTTAACAAAAACAGCCCCGCCGCCGTTTTCCCGGCAACGGGGCTGCAGATCGCATTGTGTCAGAAGCTATGCTTTTTGCACGATGGGCTGATTACTCAGCGTCGTCGTTCAGCAGAGCCTTCATGGACAGGCTGATGCGCTTCTTGTCGAAGTCAACATCCAGCAGCTTCACATCGACCATATCGCCGACCTTCAGTGCGTCAGAGACCTTCTCAACGCGGTCATTGCTGATCTCGCTGATGTGGACCAGACCGTCAACACCCGGCAGGATGCGGACGAATGCACCAAACTTGGTCAGAGAAACGACCGGAGCATGGAAGGTGCTGCCGATGGGGTAGTTGTTCTTCAGCTGCTCCCAGGGGTTGTCCTCGGACTTCTTGTAGCCCAGAGAGACCTTGTGGTTCTCGGTGTCGATGTCCTTGACATACACTTCGATGGTGTCACCAACGGAGACGACCTCGGAGGGGTGCTTGATGCGGTTCCAGCTCAGCTCGCTGATGTGGCACAGGCCGTCGACACCACCGATGTCAACGAATGCACCGTAAGAGGTCAGGCTCTTGACAACGCCGGTGTAGGTCTTGCCCACTTCAACGTTTGCCCAGAACTCCTCACGCTTTGCCTTGTTCTGCTCAGCGGTCACCTTGTTGATGCTGCCCACGATCTTGCGGCCAGAGCACTCGGTGACGACCAGCTGAACGTGCTGGCCGACCAGAGCAGTGTAGTCCTCGTCGCGGCGCATAGTGGCCTGAGAACGGGGAACGAACACCTTGACGCCCTTGACGTTGACGACAACGCCGCCCTTATTGAACTCGGTAACATCGCCCTCGACGACTTCACCGGATTCTGCTGCCTTGGCGATCTCTTCCATGCCCTTGCGAGATGCGAGCTTCTTGCGGGAGAGCTGGATGACGCCATCCTGGTCCATAACCTTCTCGACGATGAGGTCCAGCTCATCGCCAACCTTCACCAGGTCTTCGACCTTGGCGGAGGAATCATCGGTCAGCTCGCTCAGCTTGACAAAGCCGGTCTGCTTCGCACCGATATCCACCTGGATCTCGTTGGCAGAGATGCTGGTCACGATTCCTTTCACAATACTGCCTGCATGAACTCGCTTTTCTTCGGATGCGTTCAGCATCTCCTCAAAGCTCATGTTGTCATTGATTTCTGCGCTCATACTGTTAAGTACCTCCTCAATAATAGACGATGGCGTTGAAGCCCCGGCTGTCACGCCCGCCACTTTAACATCTGCAAACCATTCCGGCCGAAGTTCGCTCGCTGTTTCGACCGTTACGGCACGCGTGTGTTTTGCGGCGACCTGTACCAGCTTTTGGGTATTGGAAGAATGATGACCGCCAATGACAACAACAATGTCGCATTTTTGGCTGAGGTCTTCCGCTTCCTGTTGCCTCGCCCACGTCGCATTACATATTGTATCAAAAATTCGGGCGTTTGTATAGGCTTTTTTGAGAAACTCCGAACTTTCTTTCCATTTTGTTACCTGAAATGTGGTCTGTGCAACTGCAAAAAGGGGTTTTTGGGGGTCAGAAGGGCCGTTCCACGCCTCTAACTCGGCTAAATCGGCAAAAACGAACACCTCGCCCCGGGTGTGTCCCACGATGCCCTGCACCTCCGGGTGGGTCTTATCCCCCGCCACCAGCAGCACCGCGCCCTCTTTTTCAGCCTGCGCGGCAATGCGCTGGATCTTCTGCACAAAGGGGCAGGTAGCGTCATGGTAGGGGATGCCGCGCGTGGCCAGCTCATCGTAAACGCTGCGGGGCACCCCGTGGCTGCGGATGACTACCTCGCACCCGGCGGGCACATCCTGCACGGTGTCTACCACCTGTGCACCCTTGCGCCGCATATCCTCCACCGCCTGCGGGTTGTGGATCAGCGGGCCCAGCGTTGCCACTTTATGCCCCTCGGCCAGCAGGCCGTAGGTCAGTTCCACGGCACGGTTCACGCCAAAGCAGAACCCCGCCGTTTTCGCCAAATGGATCTCCATCTCTTATGCCCCCATCTTTTCCCATGCTTCCAGCAGCGCCTGCTTGTTGGCGCGGAGCTTTTTGGTGTCCCGGCGGCTTTCCATGGCAAACTGCGCTGCGGGCATCGGCTCGCCGTAGATCACCCGTACCTTGCAGAACAGGTGCATTCTTCCGTCCGGGGTGTCGTACAGAATGCGGCAGGGCACAACGTCCACCCCTGCCTCGGCGGCAATGACGAACAGGCCGCTCTTGGGGGGCAGAAGCTTGCCCTCTTTTTCGCGGGTGCCCTCCGGGAAGATGAGCAGGGTCTTGCCCTGTTTGCAGGCTTCCACCGTCTGGGAGATGACCGCCATCTCGTCCTTGGTGCCGCGGACGCACACGCCGCCGCAGCAGCGGAAGAACCAGGTCAGAAAGGCGTTGATCTCGAACAGCTCCTTTTTGGCGAACACCACCATTCGCCTGCCCCACCGGGTGACGACGATGAACACCGGGTCGATGGCAGACACATGGGTAGGCGCAAGGATATAACCCTTCGTCTGCACCTTTTTCAGGTTTTCACGCCCCTCCACCCGGATGCGGAAACCGATGTGCCACACAAGCCACGCAAGGGGCACCAGAATATAATATAGTACCATTTTTCTATTCCTGTCCTGTTTGTTTTACCCGCCGAGCTTTTTGGCAATGATCTGCTTCATAGCGTCAAGGCTCTGCTCAAAATCCAGCGCCGAAGTATCCAGCAGCACGGCGTCCTCCGCCTGCTTCAGCGGAGCGGCGGCGCGGTGGGTGTCCTGATAATCCCGCTGCTTCACATCTGCCAGCACCTCCTCGTAGGGGGTGTCAATGCCCTTGACCTGATACTCCTTCCAGCGGCGGGTGGCGCGTGCCTCCGGGCTGGCGGTCAGGAAGATTTTTACCGTAGCGTCCGGCAGCACCACCGTGCCGATATCCCGGCCGTCCATCAGCACATCCTGCTTTTTAGCCATGCTGCGCTGCAAGTCCAGCAGAAATGCCCGCACGGCGGGGTTTGCACCCACGGCAGAGGCTGCCATACCCGCCTGTTCGGTGCGGATGGCGGCGCTCACGTCCTCGTCCTTCAAGTAGATGTGCTGCTCGCCCGCAATGGAGGCCAGTCGCAGCTCGATTTCCGGCAGCAGGGCGTCCACCGCCGCGTTGTCCTTGGGGTCTTTGCCCGCGCGCAGGGCATACAGGCCGATGGCGCGGTACATTGCACCGGTGTCCACATAGATATAGCCCAGCTCTGCCGCCAGACGGCGTGCCAGAGTGGATTTGCCTGCACCTGCAGGCCCATCAATTGCAACAGATACCATGATATGTTCTCCTTATTATATAATAGTACACGGGAATGGACTGCACTGCTTTTTTACAGATTATTCGCAAAGCTTTGTGCGGTGCAGAAAGCGATCTGCAGATTGTAGCCGCCGGTGTAGGCGTCCACGTCCAGCACCTCGCCCGCAAAGTACAGCCCCAGCGCCTTTTTGCTCTGCATGGTCTTGGGGTCTACCTCCCGCACCGATACGCCGCCGCTGGTGATGACTGCGTGGGCAAGGTCTCCCCGGGCGTCAATGGACACCTGCCAGTGCTTGACCAGCTGCACCAGCTCCCGCTTCTGCTCCCGGGTGATCTGGTTGGCCTTGGTGGCGGGGTCAATGCCCCAGCGCGCCACCATCACCGGCTGCATGCTGGAAGGCAGCAGCTTGACCAGCGCGCCCTGCGCCGCATGGTTTGCCAGCAGGGCAAAGTCCCGGGTGATGCGGTCGTACAGCTGTTCCTCGCTCAGGGCGGGCTTCAGATCGATCTCCGCAATGTACTTGTGCTTTTTCATGTCCCCCAGATGGCTGGACGCGCTCAAAGTCAGCGGCCCGCTGATGCCAAAGTGGGTAAACAGCATCTCGCCCTGCTCGTCAAAGATGGCCTTGCCGTCCTCCAACAGGGTCAGGGTGACGTTTTTCAGCGCCAGACCCATCATCTTTTTGCAGTCCGGGTCGCGGCTGACAAGGCTGACCAGACTGGGCACCGGCTCCACAAGGGTGTGCCCTGCCTGCTGCGCCAGCTTGTAGCCGTCGCCGGTAGAGCCGGTGGTGGGGTAGCTCACGCCGCCGGTAGCCACCAGCACCGCGTCCGCCCGGTACTCCCTGCCGGAAGTGCCCCGCACGCCTACGCAGCGCAGCGCCGGGCCCACCTTTTTCTTTTTGGGGTGGCGCGGGTTTTCTGCTGCCGCCGGGGCAGGCTCTGCCTCCGGCACGATGTCCTCCAGCAGCAGCTTTTTTGCGCCGTCGTAGACGATGTCCGCATCCTGCGCATAGTGCAGCAACGCCTGCCGGATCTCCTCAGCCTTATCTGATACCGGGAACACCCGACGGCCGCGCTCCACCTTCAGCTCCACACCCAAAGCTTCGAACAGCTCCATGGTCTTTGCCGGGGGGAACGCTCCCAGCGAGGAGTACAAAAAGCGCGGGTTCGTGCGCACATGGCGCAAAAACTCCTCTGCCGGGCAGTCGTTGGTCACATTGCAGCGCCCCTTGCCGGTAACAAGGATCTTCTGCCCGGGCTTTTCGGTATGCTCCAGCACCGTTACCTGATGTCCCTGCCGCACGGCGGCACCCGCCGCCATCAGTCCGGCTGCCCCGGCTCCCACGATCAAAACCCTTGCCATCTGTCATCCTCCCAAAATCGCCTTTTAACTCTATTGTATCATACCAGAAACCCCGCACAAAAGCAATGCAGCGCCGCAGGAAATGAATGGATTTTCGGTTTCACACCCTCTTGACAAAGCCGCCGGGCTGCTGTATTCTTTTTACAGACCGTTAGTTTGTAAAAAAGGAGCATCCGCCATGCCGCGCAACAAATACCCGGAACAGACCGTTGAAAAGATCTTGGACGCCGCCGCCCTGCTCTTCATCCAGAAGGGCTACCAGAATACCACCCTGCAGGACATCATTGATGCCACAAAGCTTTCCAAAGGGGCGGTGTACCATCACTTCCGCTCCAAGGAGGAGATCGCGCAGCGCGTCGGTGACCGTTTGGGCGACCAGATGTGGGAGCCGCTGCGCCATATCCGGGACGACCCGGCCCTGACCGGGCTGCAAAAGCTGCAGGCGGTGTTTACAGCTTCCTTTGCCGGGCAGCGGCAGCAGCAGATCGCGCAGACTTTACCGCACCTGTGCAGCAACCCGCAGTTCCTTGCCATGGAGCTGACCAACATTGAAGCACATCTGGCCCCGGAGTGCATTGCACCCATGATCCGGCAGGGCATGGCAGACGGCTCCATCCACACCGCCGATGCCAATGCACTGGCCGAAGCGCTGTTCGTGCTGGCAGACATCTGGCTTTCCCCCCAGACGCGCCCCACCACACCGGCTCAGCAGCGGGCGCGGAACGTCGTGTTTCAGCAGATGACCCACGCGCTTGGGCTGGACCTTTTGACGGACGCACAGGCCGAACAGCTGGTGCAACTGTGCACACCGGTCAAAGACTGAATTTTCCGGGCGGAACGCTCCGCCCTTTTTTGTACGCCTTTACAGACTAACGGTCTGTATCTAAAAACAGGAGGTTCCCATGAACACATTTTTCCTCATCGTCCTCGGACAGATCGTCTCCCTGTTCGGCAATGCCGCCCTGCGGTTTGCGCTGCCGCTGTATCTGCTGCGGCAGACCGGTTCCGCTGCGCTGTACGGCGGCATCACCGCTCTGGCCATGCTGCCCGCCCTTGCCGGAATGCTGACCGGCGGCGCGCTGGCAGACCGCTGCCGTAAGACCCGCCTGATGGCGCTGCTGGATCTGATGACCGCCGGTATTGCGGCGGCAGCCGCTGCCGGACTGCCGCATCTGCCCCTGCTTCCGCTGGCCCTGACAGTGCTGGGCAGTCTGTACGCCATTCAGGGGCTTTACCAGCCCGTGGTACGCGCCTGCCTGCCCCTGCTGCTGAACGGCCCCCAGCTGCTGCGCGGCAACGCGGTCATCCAGCTGGTGGATACCGTGGACGAGCTTCTCGGTCCCCTGCTGGGTGCTGTTCTGCTGGAGCACCTCGGCATCCGGGGTCTGCTGGTGCTCTGCGGCTGCTGCTTTGCACTTTCTGCCGGGATGGAGCTCTGTCTGCGCATTCCACAGGATGTCCCATATGACACAAAGCTCTCGGTCCGTTCTCTGTGGGCCGACCTGCAGGAAAGTGTGCAGTTCCTCACCGGGCAGGCTGCGGTGCTGCGGTTAGCTGCCGCCATGGCGGCTGTAAATCTGCTGGAAGTCCCCGCCCTCACCGTAGGTGTTCCGGTGCTGGTGGTACAGACCCTGCAGAAAAGTGATGCCTCCCTTGGCCTTGTGCAGGCGGTGCTGAGCGCAGGTGGCATTTTAGGCGGTGTGCTGGCCGGAACCGTCTTTGTCCGTCATCCCATCCGCAGCGGCACAGGTCTTTTGCTGGCGCTCAGCGGCGTGTGCGCCGCGCTGGGTCTTGCCCTCCGGGTGTCAGTGCTCCAATTCGGCAGCATTCTGGTGCTGGGGGCCGTGTTTATGGCCGTGGCAGCGCTGTTCAATGTATGGTTCTTTGCGCAGCTGCAAGTGCTGGTGCCGCAGGCACAGCTGGGCAAGACGACAGCCTGCCTCTCTGTGCTGGCCTGCCTGACCCAGCCCATCGGGCAGGCAGCCTATGGCAGTGCCTTCCAGCACTGGGCTGCGCACCCGGCAGATGTACTGCTGGCAGCCGGGGTGCTTTCGGCGCTGGTTCTCTGGCTGCTGCAAACGCGCCGTACCGTCTGACGCAGCAAAAAAGGAGCCGCTATTGCAGCCCCTTTTATGGTTTGCTTACTCCGACAGCTTTGCCGGGTCGAGATAGCTTTCGCCCTGCTTTACCTCCACATGGATGTGGCTCTCCTCGGCGCACTCGCAGCCGACCGTGCCCACCATGCCCAGCTTCTGCCCGGCGGTCACGGTATCCCCGGCCTTTACGGCAGGGTCAGCCACACCGCACAGCCGCCAACTGCGGCCAGCGGCATCTTCCAGCACCACCACGGTGCCCCAGTTGCCCTCTGCCCCGGCAGAGACTACCTTGCCCGCCACGGGTGCCGCCACCGCAGCGCCCTGCGTGCAGGCGTAGTCCACGCCGTTGTGGGTGCGCCAGTCTCCAAGAGTCTTGTTATACACCAGTTCATCGCCGCTGAAGGCGTTGAGCACGCGCCCCGGCATAGAGGGCGCGGCGGCAGGCTGTGCCGAACTGCTGGCAGGCGAGGATGCGCCTTGCAGTGCCGAGGGTTCGCGCAGCGAACCAGAGCCAGACTGCGCACCAGAGGATGCACCAGAGCGCTCCTGCTGCGGCACATCTGCCTTGCTGTTTGCAACGTCGGTCACGGGCTGCTGCCATGTGGTATCCTCCTGTGCGTCCCAGTCCGGTTCTGCTTCCGGGGTGGTCTGTTGGGTGGTGCCGGGGGCGTTCAGCCCGTCCAGACTTTTCTGCAGCTCTGCCCGCAGGGCACGCACCGCCCACACGCCCGCCGCAGCCGCAGCCAGCAGGCTTGCGGTCAGCAGCAGGGCAAAGCCCTTGCCGTGCAGAAATTTTTTGATCTGCTCCATGCTTGTTACTCCCATCTGTCCGTTTTGTGTACGGGAACTTTTCTGGGCTTAGTGTGGGACAGCGGCAGGTGGTTTATGCAAGGGGATAAAAAAGACACGCAAAAAGGCTGAGCAGCCGCTTTTTTTGCAGCTGCTCAGCCCTGCTGTACCCTGTTTTTTGGTTACTTGCGTGCGATCATTTCGGTATAGGCCAGCACCAGTGGACCTACGCCCTTGGCGTCGTTGCAGACCACCGGCTCACTGAAGTAGTAGGCCAGAGAGCCGTCACGGTGATCCTTGCCGCCCAGACCTGCCACGAGGCAGATGCCGTCCAGCTGCAAGCTGCCGTCCGGGTTCTTGGACAGATACCGGTCGCAGGTGCCGTAGAAAGCCTTCTCCGCCCATGCAGCCATCCGTTTGGGCAGGTAGCCCAGACGCACGCCCTTGAGCACCGCGTAGGTGAACAGGGCGGTGCCGCTGGTCTCCAGATAGTTGCCCTCGGCCTCCGGGTGGTCGATGACCTGCCAGAACATCCCGCTCTGCTCGTCCTGGAACTTGTGCATATCCTCCACGGTCTGCTTGAGCATGGCCATGATGCCGCGGTACTCATTGTACAGCTGTTCGTCCATGCGCTCCAGCACGTCCACCATTGCCACAAGGAACCAGCCCATGGCGCGCAGCCAGAAGTTGGGGCTGCAGCCGGTCTCGGGGTCTGCCCAGTACATCTGACGGCTCTCATCGTAGCCGTGGTAGTACAGGCCGGTCTTTTCGTCCCGCATGTGCTTTTTGATGTTCATGAACTGCTTGTAGCTGTCGATGCAGCCCTGCATCTTGTTAAAGCGGGTCTCGTACTCCATGTAGAAGGGCTGTGCCATATAGGTGCCGTCCAGCCACACCTGCCACGGATAGATGTCCTTGTGCCAGAAGTTGCCCTCCTTGGTGCGGGGCTGGGTGAGCAGCTGGCTGCGGATGGTGTCGATGGCCTTGCAGTACTTCTCGTCCCCGTAGATGTCGTACAGGATGAACAGGTTCTTGCCCTGATTCACGTTGTCCAGATTATACTCCTTGGGGTCGTAGGTCTTGATGGAGCCGTCCGGCTGCACAAAGTAGTCGATGAACTCCTTGGAGAATTCCAGATACTTCTCGTCGCCGGTAGTCTTGTACAGGCTCAGGCAGGCGGTGATCATGCAGCCGTCAATGTAGTTCCACTTGTTGGGCTTGCCGCTGCGCACCTTCTCGATGTTCCACATCGGGGCCTCGGCACTGGAATTGGCGATCAAGTAGTCCACATAGTCGCCCAGCATGGACAGGATCTCTTCATGGGTCATGGGTCAGTCCTCCTCAAAATGTCCTACGTTGGCAAAGTGCAGCCGCTCGCCCTCGTAGCCCTCGATCTTCACGTTGTGCAGGTCGATCTCCTTGACGTTCTCGGCATAGATGGCCAGCTTTTTCACCAGCGGACGGTTGTCGGCCATGGCAGCCTGTCCCTCCTTGGCGTTGGGGTCAAAGGTGATGCTCACATCCCGCATGGTCACCCGCTCGATGGGCTGCTCCGGCAGACCGTCGAAGTAGCAGCCCGCGAACTGGGCATCGGTGGCCACGATATTCTCCATGGTCAGGCTACCCAGCTTGGGGGTGTACTCGTCCACCGGCATCGGCTCGCGGCACTGCACATAGGGGCCGTGGCCGTCCGGGTCGCAGAAGTAGAACATATTGATGACAAAGGGTGCTTTGACGCCCCGCATCTCCACGTTGCGGAACACCAGCCCGTCGATGACGGCGGTGTTGCCGCGGCCCCGGCGGGTCTTGACGCGCAGACCGCGGTCGGTGTGGTCCATCAGGCACTGGGTCACTACCATGTCCTTCACGCCGCCGCTCATCTCGCTGCCGATGACGATACCGCCGTGGCCCTTGTCCAACAGGCAGTTGCGGATAACAGTGTGCTCGCAACTGCGCTTCAGCTTCATGCCCAGAAAGACCTTGCTGGCCTTCATGGCGATGCAGTCGTCGCCCACATGGATGTTCATGCCGATGATGCGGATATGCTCGCAGCTCTCGGGGTCGATACCGTCCGTGTTGGGGGCGTTGTAGGGGTTGTTGATGTTGAAGTTGAGCAGGTCGAGGTGCTTGACAAAGATGGGGTGGATGGTCCACGAGTAGCTGTTCTGCACCGTGATGCCGTGCAGGCAGACGTTCTCGCTGTCCACCGCAGCCACGGCCCGGGGACGCCATGCGATGCGCTTGACCTTGGGGTTCACCCACCAGTCGCCGTTTTCGGCGTCACAGTCCAGCGTACCCTCGCCGGTCACCACCACGTCATGCACCTGCATGATGTTCAAAAGCCCTGCAAAGCTGTCCAGCGGGTTGCCCTCCCAGCCGGTCAGGTAGTACTCGTCCACCTCGTTCTCGCTGGGCAGCACGCCGGGCAGGATGGGGTAATGGGTGCGGTCGTTGTCGCCCAGCAGCACAGCGCCCTTTTCCAGATACAGGGTGGTGTTGCTCCTCATGAACAGGCTGGCGGTGCGGTAACGGCCGGCGGGCACATACACTGTGCCGCCCTTGGGGCAGGTGGACAGCGCCGCCTGCAGACGCACGGTGTTGTCGGTCTCGCCGTCAGCCACCAGACCGTAGCGGGAAGCATCCACAAAGAAGGTCTCGGCCTCGGTGGTGAAATCCAGCTTCAGGGTCTCGCCCTCGGCCTGCACCTCCACCGTATAGGTGGTGCCAGGCAGCAGGGAGAACAGGGAGAACACGTTGGTGTTGCAGGCCTCGTATACCGTCTTGCCATTCAAGGCAACCGTAAAGGGGTGTGCCGGACGGTAGCACAGCTCGTTTTCCAGCTCGAAAACGGCGCTGCGGGTCATGGAACGGATCAGGGTCAGATTCATGCGAAATAACCTCCTGTGAGTTCGTCTTGCCCCCACGGGGCAGACGTGGTATCATGAGGAAAAGCGCTCTCCCGGTGACCGGGAGGGTCGTTTTCGGAAAGGATGCGCAAAATGAAAGCGGAACGGGAAAAGATCCATGCAAAGGTAAAGGCAGACACCGTGCGGCTGACCGGCAGCAAGCTGGAGCTGACGGCAGACGAGGAGACGTGCACTTTTCTGCTGGTAAGCGAGGGCAGCTGCACCCTGCAAATGGGGGAAACCAGCCTGCTGGTAAACCCCGGCAGCGCGCTGCTGCTGGGTGCGGGGGACGCGGTGCTCTCCGCCGCCGGGGCAGCCGTACCGGAGCTGGTGGGCTGCCGCTTTCCGCTCAGCGCCCTGCACGAACTGCGCAGCGCCGCCCAGCGGGATTTTGTCCGGCTGTTCGTGCCCGGGGAGGCAACGGTGCTGTACGGCCCGGTGCTATGGACCCGCCGCCTGCGCACCCTGCTGGAGATGATGTGCTCTGCCATGCCGGAGCAGGATTACCCCGGCGGACTGTACCTGCTGCTCATCCTGCACTATGTAGAGCAGGAGTGCCTTGCCGAGAGCAGCGCCGCAGCGCGCCCCCGCAACGAGACCATTGAGCAGGTGTGTGCCTACCTTGCCGCCAACTACCGGCAAAAGTTCTCTCTTACCGAGGTAGCGGCGCGGTTCTACCTTTCCCCCTACTATCTCAGCCGCCTGTTCCGGCGGGTGACCGGGCAGTCCATCGTGGACTACCTGAACAACCGCCGCATCGAGGCCGCGCAGAAGCTGCTGGAGACCACCGAGCTTTCCATCAGCGCGATTGCCGAGCAGACCGGCTTTGCCAGCGCCGCCCACTTCCGCCGCGTGTTCCGCGAGGTGATGGACATCAGCCCCCTGCAGTACCGCAAGAAAAATAGGGAATGATGTATTCGCCTGCGGCGAATATGATGTGCTACGCAATGATGTGCTGCGCAATGATGCGTTCCCTGCGGGAACATGATGTGCCGCTTTGCGGCAATGTGCCGTAAGGCACACATCATCTGCCGTAGGCAGACATCATTGCCCGCAGGGCTCATCATGTTCCGCGCAGCGGAATTATCATTTTCCCCCTCTGCCAAAACACCCCCTGTGCCATCCGTTGGGAGCAGCACAGGGGGTGTTGGTCTTGGTCAGATGTTCTTATGGCGCATTAGCCCTTGACGGCACCTGCGGAGATACCTTCAACGAACTGATCCTGTGCACAGAAGAATACGATCAGCTGCGGCAGGATGGAGATGAGGGACAGAGCAAGGATCTTGTTCCATGCAAAGCCGGTATCACCGTCCATAGACAGCTTGACGAACAGGGACATGGGGTACTTGCCGGGGGTGCTGACGTAAAGCAGCGGGCCCATAAAGTCGTTGCAGCTCCACATGAACTGGAACAGTGCGCAGGACACCAGAGCGGGTCCCAGCATGGGCACGATGACCTTGTACAGGGTCTGGAAGGAGGAGCAGCCGTCAATGGCGGCAGCCTCGTCCAGATCACGCGGGACGTTGCGCATGAACTGCACCAGCTGATACACGAAGTAGGTCTCGGTAGCAAATGCGCAGTGCACCCAGATAGCCAGATAGAAGGGGCTGTCCACCCAGCCGAACTTGTTGTACAGCAGGTACTGCGGCACGTTCAGCACGACCTGCGGCAGGAACAGGGTAGCCAGCATGATGTTGAACAGCAGCTTGCGGCCGGGGAAGTCGAAACGGCCAAAGCCGTAAGCAGCAATACAGGCAGACACCACAGTGCAGATCACCTTGGGGAGAACGTAGCTGTAGGTGTTGAGCATAGCCTGCAGGATGTTGATGGAGCCGCCGAAGTTGTTCAGAGCGTTGCGGTAGCCATCCAGCGTAGGCTTTTTGATCCACAGGCTGATGCCTGCAAAGATCTCGCTGTTGTCCTTGAAGGTAGCGCTGATCATCCACAGCAGAGGATAGATCATGATGACACCAACCAGGATCAGCACGAAGTACTTAAAGAAGGTTGCGATCTTATTCGATGCTTTCATTCCCATATTGGTCACCTTACCTTTCATCCGAGTAGTAGACCCACTTCTTCTGGCTGGTGAACGCAATGATCGTCAGGATGCAGACGATGATGAACATGATCCACGCCAGAGCAGAAGCCATGCCCATGTCGTAGGACTTGAATGCGTAGTTGTAAACCAGCAGGGAGATCAGGGTAGTGGAACCACGGGGACCACCGTTGGTGATGATGTAGGGGCCGTTGAACTCCTGGAAAGCCTGGCAGATCTGAGTGACCAGGTTGTAGAAGATGATGGGGGTGATCATCGGCACGGTGATGGAGAAGAACTGACGCCACTTACCGGCGCCGTCGATGGTAGCCGCCTCGTACAGGTCTGCGGGCACGCCCTTCAGTGCAGCAAGGAACAGCACCATGGCGGAACCGAACTGCCATATACGCAAAAAGCAGATGATCCACAGTGCGTAGTTGGGGTCAGACAGCCACTCAGGGCCCTGCACTGCACCAAAGGTGACAGCGCGCACCACGGTGTTCAGCAGACCGTCCACGCTGAACACAGCCTTCCACAGCACAGCGATCGCCACTGAGCCGCCCAGAATGGAGGGGATGTAGTACACGGTACGGAACAGGTTGACGCAGGCGATCTTGAAGTTCAGGATGTAGGCGATGAACAGTGCGAAGATCAACTTCAGGGGCACGGTGATAAAGGCGTACTTGAAGGTGATGATCAGCGCCTTGGTGATCTTTCTGGTGTGGAATGCGGTGATGTAGTTGGCCAGACCAACAAAGCTGGTGCCGTCCTTGAAGAAGTTCATATCGGTGAAGCTGTAATACAGCGACTGACCGAAGGGGAACGCCTTAAAGACGAGAAAGCCGATGATCCAGGGGATCAGATAAAACAGGCCCTGATATTTATCGACCCATTTCTGGAACGGAGTTCGTGCGCCTGCGGGCGCATTACTTTTTTTCATCCGAAGTCCTCCTTTTACAGGATTTGAAGCAGACAGTGCAGCAGGTCACAGACCGGCAACAATTCATTCAAGGTTTGATAACCTTTCTCTGAAAAAACAAGGGTATCTGCCGTACGGGCGGCAGATACCCTTATTGTGTTTCAGATACGGAATATCCGGTTCTGACCGCTGTCAGAGAGGGATAAACTTAGCCGACGGTGTAGCCAACAGACTCCATGCCGTCCAGCAGGGTCTCAACAGCCTCTTCAGGGGTCTGATCGCCGTAGTCGATGTTATCGAACACTTCCTGATAGATGCCGGTGCCGGAAGCCTTCAGGTCGTTGTTCTCGAACAGGGGATCCAGCTTGTTGGTGGTGAAGGCCATGACCTTGGCATTTGCGTCAGCAACCAGGCTCTTGACAGCGCCGGCGTCCTGAGCAAACTTCAGGCCAGCCTTGGAAGCGGGGATGCCGCACTCGGAGCCCATGATGGAAGCGCCCTTCTCCTCGTTCAGCAGGAAGTTGATCAGGGTAGCAGCCTCGGCAACGTTCTTGCAGGTCTTGGTGATAGCCAGACCCATGGACACCTTGGAGAAGCCGCCGTTGTTGTCGCCGAACTTGATCTCCTCGCCGACGGTGAAGCCGTCCTTGTTGCTGTCGTCCAGAGCGGAAGCGTACTTGGTAGCAGCGGAATCCCACTCGAAGATGCCTGCGATCTTACCGGTGATCCACTCGTTGGACTGGTGGGTAGCGGTATCGGAGTTTGCAGAGTAGTAGGTCTTCAGGTTCATCATGACGTGGTTGTCCACCAGGCTCTTGATGAAGGCCAGACCCTCAGCGATCTCGTCCTCGGTGTAGTTCAGGGTGGAGGTAACGGGATCTGCCCAGTCCTTGCCGTACTTGGACTCGAGGTAGAACACCATCAGGATCATACGGTCGTATGCGCCCAGGTGCATGGGGTAGTAATCGTCGCCCAGCTTCTCCTGGAAAGCCTTACCGGCAGCCATCAGATCGTCCAGAGACTTGGGAACCTCGGTGATGCCAGCCTTATTAAAGGTGGTCATGTTCCAGTAGAAGATACGGCCGGTCATGGAAACGGGCACGCACTGCTGGCTGTTGGCCACATAGCAGGCGTCCATAGCAGCGGCATCCCACTGGGTCAGGTCGATGAACTTGGAGGTGGTGTTCAGGTCCACGAACTTGCTGCCGTCAGCAGAGTAGTTGTACAGCCAGTTCCAGTTCACCTGGCAGACATCCTGCGCGTTGCCTGCGATGAAGGCAGCAGCCATCTTCTCTTCCCAGCCGGACCATGCGGCGAAGGTGGGCTCCACGGTGATGTTGGAGTATTCGGTGTGGAAAGCCTCCAGAGCGCTCTGGTAAGCAGCGTGACGGCTGTCGCCGCCCCACCAGCTGATGCTCAGGTTGACGGGGCCGTCAGACAGAGCCAGGCTCTCATCTGCAGAAGCAGCGGGAGCCTGAGAAGCAGCGGAAGAAGCGGTGGAAGAAGCAGCGGGCTTGCTGCCGCAGGCAGCCAGCAGACCTGCAGCACCGACAGCGCCGGTAGCCATCAGGAAGTTACGACGAGAAATTGCCTTGCTCATTTTTGTTCTCCTCCTAATAGAAAACATCTTCATGCAGGGGGTCTGCACATGCCCCCTTGTATACAATTATGATAACAAAAGCCACAAGAAAAAGAAAGATGCAATTTACAGTGATACAGGATAAAAACGTACAAATATTGCCCTTGTTTTCAGAACAGATTCGACGTCCTTGCCGAAATGAATAAACTTGCGCTGAAAAACTGTGCAACTTGTATACTTCAATGACTTGCATAAAAATCTGGGATGCAACAGGGGCATAACGGCAAAAATTTCAATAATTCCTGTTACATTTACCGTTCTGCCTGTAAAATTTTACGCTTCGCAGCTGCCACCCATACCCATCTTCTTTAGCCCGTTCTCCCCTTCAGCAGACAAATGTCCCGCCGCAACTGATATATCAATAGTGCAAAAAACGTGCGAATTCCGCCCGGTTGATATATCAGTCCCTCTAAATGCAGCAAATTGATATATCAGTCTGTATACAGCCTGTCGAAGACTCTGGCGGGGAACCCCTTCTGTCTGCTCACTGCATTCACAGCCACCTTCCCCAAGGGGACGGCTTTTGGCGGTGGGGGGGGGAAGGTTTTTTATTGCGTTTGATACTTTAAAATAGGGCTAGCGGCGTGCGCCCTCTCCGTCACCTACGGTGACACCTCTCCCAAAGGGAGAGGCAAGAGCACTGCCGGAAGCTTTCTCATTGTTCCTAACACTTTAGTGATGAACCTTACGGCTTGGCTCTCCCTTTGGGAGAGCTGGCGCGGGAGCGCCTGAGAGGGCTCAATCCACACAAAAAAGCCGCTGCACCCGGCACGGTGCAGCGGTTTGTATACAATATAAAAGTATCTCAGTTTTTCTTAGCCGCGTAGAACGCCCGCCGCGCTTTGAAGTAGCACTGGGGGCACATACTGACGTACTGCACATCGTTTTCAAGGTCGATGGCTACCTGCTCGCCCTCAAAGACGAACCGTCCGTTCACCTTGCGGCAGTTGCAGATGGCTTTGCGCCCGCAGGTGCAGATCGTTTTCATCTCCTCGATGGTGTGCGCCAGCTCCAGCAGCCGGGTAGAGCCCGGGAAGCCCTTGAGGGAAAAATCTGCCCGCAGACCGTAGCAGATCACCGGGATGTTCAGATCTACCGTGATCATAAACAGCTGCTCGGCCTGCTCCGGGGTGAAGAACTGGCTCTCGTCGCACAGCACACAAGCCAGCGGCCCGGCGGCATCGTTTGCCGCCTTCACAGCTGCAAACACGTCCAGCTCCGGCGGGATCAGCAGGTCTGCCTTGCGGCGCACGCCCAGACGGCTCACCAGCTCCCCGCCGCCCTTGGTATCCACCTGCGGCTTTAAAATAAGCACCTTCATGCCCTGCTCTTCGTAGTTATGTGCCACCTGCATCAGCGCCGTGCTCTTGCCGCTGTTCATGGCACCGTAGCGGAAATACAATTTTGCCATGCCGTCACTCCTGATTGCGCAGACGGTAGCCCAAGCTCATCAGGCTGTCGCCCAGATGGACGTTTTCCACCACCACATCGGGGTAAGGCACCGACAGGTCATAGTGGGAGAAGTTCCAGAAACCCTCGATGCCCAGATCCACCAGCCGTCCGCTGACCTGCTGTGCACCATCGCGGGGCACACAGAGCACCGCCACCTTGGGCTTGTTTTCCTCACAGAATGCCTCCAGCTCGTCAATGTGCCGGATGCGGATGCCGCTGATCTCCTTGCCTACCTCGTTCTCGGCCACGTCAAAGGCCGCGATCAGTTTGTAACCGTTGGTGTCGGTGGTGATAAAGCGGCTCACCGCCTTGCCCAGACGGCCGCAGCCGATCAGAATGGTGGGCAGACGGTCGCCGTTGCCGAACAGCAGGCTTTCCAGAATGGAAAGCAGGTTCTCCACCGAGTAGCCGATGCCCTGCCGGCCGTTCACATCGCCGATGCAGTTGAAGTCCTGCCGCACCTGCGAGGCAGTGGTGCCCATCTGGGAAGCCAGCTCCCGGGAGGAGATGCTGGTAATGCCATCGGCCTGCAAGGAGCGCAGATACCGGTAATATTTGGGGAGACGCTTGATCACAGGGATCGATGCTTTTTGGGGGGTGTTCATAGGAAAATTCTCCTTTCTGCCCAACGCGCTGCAGCTTCTGCCGCCATGCAAGGGGCTTCTTTGCGCGCAGAGAGATGTTCCGTTTTATCCTGTAATATTATTTAAAGTATACAGCATGAAAGGCGAATGTCAAATACCTATTTATAAAAAAATAAAAAATTCACAAAGTTTTTTTGTTTCTTTTCTCCTGTATACTTTCCCGGATGCCGGGGGATACTGACCCCACAAAGACCCCGCTACGGAAGGAGAACGCGCATGGATACGGCAAAAGACACCCCCGCAGAGCAGCACCGGATGGAAAAAGAGGACATCGAGGATCTGGGCACGGTCACCCTGAGCCGGGGCGGTCATGTCATCCACTGCCTGACCGTCATCGGCCAGATCGAAGGGCATACCGAAGCGCCGCAGGGGCAAAAGACCACCAAGTACGAGCACGTCATCCCCCAGCTAGTGGCGGTGCAGGAGGACCCCCGCATCGAGGGGCTGCTGGTGCTGCTGAACACGGTGGGCGGCGATGTGGAGACCGGGCTTGCACTGGCGGAGCTGATCGCCAGTATCTCCAAGCCCAGCGCCACACTGGTGCTGGGCGGCGGGCACTCCATCGGCATCCCGCTGGCGGTCAGTGCGCGGCACAGTTTCATTGTACCCACCGCCACCATGACAGTGCATCCGGTGCGGCACTCCGGGCTGATCTTGGGTGTCCCGCAGACCATGCACTGCTTCGAGCAGATGCAGCAGCGCATCACCGGTTTTGTAGCCGCCCACAGCGGCATGCCGGAAAAGCGCTACACCCAGTTGATGCTCCACACCGGGGAACTGGTCATGGACATGGGCACAGTTCTGGACGGACGCCGCGCCGTAAAGGAAAAGCTGATCGACGAGCTGGGCGGTCTTTCGGACGCGCTGGCATGGCTGTATAAAGAAATTGAGCGGGAATAATAAAAACAACATTATGGTTTGCCATTTTTGCCCTTGCGTGGTACAATAGTAGAATCAATTATTGTGTCTATGGGAAGTTGGGGAACAGAGTAGAATGGCAACAAAAAAACGAAAATCAACGACACGGCGTACTGCTGCCCGCCGTAAAAAGGCAGAGCAGCGGCTCCCGGCAGGGCTTGGCACCCTGTTCGGCGGCCTGCTGCTGATGGTGCTGGCCTTTGTGCAGGGCGATTCCGCATGGCGGGTGCTCCACGATGTGCTGTTCGGGCTGTTCGGCTGCGGCAGCTTTGTGCTGGGTGCAGCCGTGTGCTGTCTGGCCGTTTTGTACACCCGGGGCGAGGAGCTGCTGTCCCGCATCCTCAAGCTGGTGCTGGGGCTTATCTTTGTCTGCGGCACGGTCATCGTGTTTTCCGATATCCAGCCGCAGGGGCTGTCGGCGCTGCAAATGCTTTCCGCCTGCTACGCCAACGGCGTCAACGCATGGCTCTCCGGCGGCGCAATGGGCTTTGTGCTGGGCGGCGTGCTGCTTTTGCTGTGCGGTCGCCCGGCGGCAAACCTCATCATGATCGTGCTTTTGCTGTGCGGCAGCCTGTACATTTTTGACATCACCCCCGCCGAGGTCTGGATCTGGCTGTGTGCCGTCACCGGCGGCATCCGCGCCCGCGGCTCTGCCTTTGCAGAGCAGAGCGCCGCCCGCCGCGCCGAGCGTGCCGCCATCCGGCAGGCCGAGCGGGAGATTGACGAGGAATACGATGAAGTCGAGGACGAGCCGCTGGACGAGGAGGACGAGCCCGCCGGACTGCATCTGGGTGTACCGGACTGGATGTCCGGTGTGCTGCGCTGGGGACACAAGGTAACGCAGGAGATGGAAGCAGACGCGGCAGACACCGAAGCCGCACCCGCTGCCCCTGCCCAGCCAGAACCTGCCACACCACCCATCACCCCGGTACGGGTCAGCGTTGCGCGTCCCCGCGCTGCCTTTGACGTAGATCTTGGCCCCGACCACACCGCTCTCTCCGAGGGTGGCAGCGAACCCATTGAGCCGCTGATCGTCGGGCCGGGCGGCACCTTCGGGCAGGACCCGCTGCGCCCTGCGCCCAAGCCCACGCCGCCGCCCATCGTGGCAGACCCGGTGGTCACCGCTGCGTCAGATTTCTTTGCCAAAGATGCCCCCCAGCCGGAAGAGCCCGCCCCCGCTTTTGATGCTCCCATCGTCCAGCCGGCAGCGCCGGTGGTACAGCCGCAGATGCCGCCGCAGCCGGAAGCTGCGCCCATCCAGCCCGCCGTGCCCCGGGTGAGCGCCGAGAACGCCGTGGCGTTCCGCTCTGCGCCGGACGAGGACGGCTGGATCAGCATCACCGCCGAGCCGGTGGAGGAAAAGGACATCAACTCGCTGGTGGCAGCGGCCATGGAAAAGCCCGCCGTCTCCGAGCAGGCAGCCGCCACCGCCCCCGCCGAGGAGAGCGAGCCGGTGGACCGCTACGAGTACCAGTACCCGCCCATCGAACTGTTTGAAAAAACGCAGGAGGAGAGCGACCCCGGCGCACAGGAGGAGCTGAAAGCCAACGCCCAGAAGCTGGTGGACACGCTGGAAAGCTTCGGCGTGCGCACCCGGGTGCTGGATATCTCCCGCGGACCCTCTGTCACCCGGTACGAGCTGCAGCCCATGGCGGGCGTGAAGATCAGCCGCATCACCTCGCTGGCGGACGATATCGCCCTGAACCTTGCGGTGGCAGACGTGCGTATGGAAGCGCCCATCCCCGGCAAGCCCGCCGTGGGCATCGAGGTGCCCAACCACAAAAAGACCGCCGTTTCCATCCGCAGCATCTTTGAGAGCCAGAGCTTTCTGCGCATGACCTCGCCGCTGGGCATCGCCCTTGGCAAGGACATTGCCGGTGTGGCGCAGGTGACCGACCTGTGCAAGATGCCCCATCTGCTCATCGCGGGCAGCACCGGCAGCGGTAAATCCGTGTGCGTGAACAGCATTATCATGAGCCTGCTATTCCGCTCCAGCCCGGAGGACGTGAAGCTGCTGCTCATCGACCCCAAGGTGGTGGAGCTGGCCGAGTATAACGGCATCCCCCACCTGCTGATGCCCGTTGTCACCGAGCCCCGCAAGGCCGCCGGTGCACTGGGCAGCGCGGTGCAGGAGATGGAGCGCCGCTACCGCCTGTTTGCGGAAAACAACGTGCGCGACATCAAGTCCTTCAATAAGCTGGCTGCCGAGCAGCCGGAGCTGGAAAAGATGCCCTACATCGCCATTATCATCGATGAGCTGGCCGATTTGATGATGGTGGTAGGCAAGGACGTGGAGGATTCCATCTGCCGCATTGCCCAAAAAGCCCGTGCCGCCGGTATGCACCTGATCGTTGCCACCCAGCGCCCCAGCGTGGACGTGATCACCGGCCTGATCAAGGCCAACATCCCCAGCCGCATCGCCTTTGCGGTGTCCAGTCAGGTGGACAGCCGCACCATTCTGGACGGTGCCGGTGCAGAAAAGCTGCTGGGTCAGGGCGATATGCTCTTTATGCCCGTGGGCGCGCCCAAGCCCACTCGTATCCAGGGCACCTTTGTGCGGGATGAGGAGATCAGCCGTGTGCTGGACTTCATCAAATCCAGCGCCACCGTGCAGTACGACGAGGCCATGATCGAGGCCATGGAAAAGCACGCCATTCAGGACGGCAAAAAGGGCGGCGGCGGTGCCGACGCCGAGGAGGACGCAGGCTCCGACCCCATGTTCAAGCAGGCCGTGGATGTGGTCATCGACGCCGGTCAGGCCTCCACCAGCCTGTTGCAGCGTCGCTGCAAGCTGGGCTACGCCCGCGCCGCCCGCATCATGGACGAGATGGAGCAAAAGAGCATCATCGGCCCCTACGAGGGCGCAAAGCCCCGCGCCGTGCTCATCAGCCGCCAGCAGTGGCTGGAAATGCAGATGAACCAACCGGAGGAATAAAGGAAGGATATTGCAATGCAGATCGAAAACTATGTTGATGCAGATCTTTTAGAAAAATTTGAGTTCAGAAACTATGGTCATGCCTTGGAAATTCTTCACGATGCGTTTCCAACAGAATGGAGCGAATTGCAGGAATGTCTGCGAAAGATTCGACTGACTGTTGCTGATATTAAAAAGGCAGGCGGCAATGAATCCCCTATTCCTAAGAAATTTGATGAAGTACTTTATCCATTCGGTTGGCGTGAAATTAGAATCAGCGGAGATCTAATTGTAAAAAAATATCCTCGGCAGGCTGCGCAAAGACGTGGGAAATTCGCTAAAGATCCGTATGAAACTGAAACAATCGAAGGGTATATTGACGGTCACAATATTGACTTTCTGAAGAATCGTGTAGCGTTCGATTTGGAATGGAACAGCAAAGATCAAACATTTGACCGCGATTTGTTAGCAATGCGAACTTACTTTGATTGCGGCTTGGTAGATGTTGGCGTCATTGTAACACGGGCAGAAGAATTAAATGAAATCTTTAGGCAAGAAGATATTCTTTCCAAATATGGAGCAAGTACTACATGGATGGGAAAGCTTACATATCGGTTGGATTCGCGTCGGAATGGTGGCTGCCCAATTTTGGCAATCGGTATCAGAAAGGAATGTGTGGAAGAGTATGGCAGACTTCAAGACAACGAGAGATAACTTCTGTAAATTTACAAGCGGGAAAAAATACAATACAATTTACGCAGATCCTCCTTGGCAGTTTCAAAATCGCACCGGAAAAGTTGCCCCAGAAAACAAAAAATTGATGCGTTATGAAACGATGACATTGAACGACATCAAGGCTTTACCTGTTGCAGATATTGCAGGAGAAAAGGCTCATTTGTATTTATGGGTTCCCAATGCTCTTCTCCCGGATGGTTTAGCCGTAATGGATGCTTGGGGATTTGAATACAAGGGAAACATCGTTTGGGAAAAAGTCCGCAAGGATGGTGGCCCGGATGGCCGTGGTGTTGGTTTTTATTTTAGAAATGTGACAGAACTGATTTTGTTTGGTATCAAAAAGAAAAGTGCTCCTAATCGAACCCTTCAGCCTGCAAGATCACAGGTTAATTTAATTCGGGCAATGAAAAGAGAGCATAGTCGTAAGCCAGACGAAATTATACCTATTATTGAAGCTTGCAGCCAAGCGCCACGCATTGAGTTGTTTGCCCGAGGTGTGAGAGAAGGCTGGGATATGTGGGGAAATCAGGCAACAGCCGATTATGAACCCACTTGGAGCACCTACGCGAATCATACAGTTGCGCAGATTGAAAAAGTCAAAAGAGAAACTCAAGGTTATAGACAAGAAGCGATATAAGAGCAGATAAGGACTATTATGGAACATTCTACTCCCCAGATCTACACCGAATTTCTTCCCATCAGCCGGGCGGACATGGAAGCCCGGGGCTGGGAACAGCTGGACTTTGTGGTGGTGGGCGGTGACGCCTATGTGGACCACCCCAGCTTTGGCACTGCCATCATCAGCCGCCTGCTGGAGGCCGAGGGCTACAAGGTGGGCGTGCTGGCGCAGCCCCGCTACACCGACTGCGAGGACTTCAAGCGGTTCGGCAAGCCCAAATACGGCTTTTTCATCGGCGGCGGCAACGTGGACAGCATGGTCAGCCACTATTCCGTGGCAAAGATCCCCCGCGCGGAGGACGAATACTCCCCCGGCGGCAAGGCCGGTGCCCGCCCGGACCGCAGCGCCACCGTGTATACCAAGCTTGCCAAGCAGGCTTACCCCGACCTGCCGGTGATCCTGGGCGGTCTGGAGGCCAGCCTGCGCCGGTTTGCCCACTACGATTACTGGCTGGACACTGTGCTGCCCAGCATCGCGGAGGACTCCGGCGCGGATCTCATCAGCTTTGGCATGGGCGAGCACCAGACCGTGGAGATCGCCCGCCGTCTGGCCGCCGGGGAGCCGGTGGAAAGCATCACGGATGTGAACGGCACCTGCTACCTGACCGATTTCGACCACCTGCCCCAGCGGTATGTGGAGTGCGCCGGTTTTAAAAAGGTTGCCAGCGATAAGACCGCCTACGCCAAGGCCTGCCGCATCCAGATGGACAATCAGGACGTGGTCAGCGGCCAGATCATCGTGCAGAAGCAGAGCGAAAAGTATCTGGTGCAGAACATCCCCGCAAAGCCGCTGGTGCGCGGAGAACTGGACAAGGTATACGCCCTGCCTTACACCCGCCGCTACCACCCCATCTACGAGAGCATGGGCGGCGTGCCCGCCATCCGCGAGGTGCAGTTCTCCATCATCCAGAACCGCGGCTGCTTCGGCGGCTGCAACTTCTGCGCCATCCAGCTGCATCAGGGGCGGCGGGTCACCAGCCGCAGCGCCGACAGCATCGTGGAGGAAGCCGAGCGCATGACCCACGAGCCGGATTTTAAGGGCTACATCCACGATGTGGGCGGCCCCACCGCAAACTTCCGCTTCCCCTCCTGCCGCGAGCAGATGCTGCGCGGGATGTGCACCGGCGGCAAACACTGCCTTGCCCCCACCACCTGCTCCCACATGATCGTGGATCACAGCGACTACCTTAAGATCCTGCGCCGGGTGCGGGAACTGCCGGGCGTGAAAAAGGTGTTCATCCGCAGCGGCATCCGGTTCGACTACCTGATGGCTGACCCGGACGATACCTTCTTCAAGGAACTGGTAGAATACCATGTGTCCGGCCAGCTGAAGGTCGCCCCGGAGCACTGCGCCCCCAACACCCTTGCCTACATGGGCAAGCCGCCCATCGAGACCTTTAATAAGTTCAAGGATAAATTCTACGAGTTGAGCAAGAAGGCGGGCAAAAAGCAGTATCTGGTGCCCTACCTCATGTCCAGCCACCCGGGCAGCACCCTGAAGGACGCGGTCTATCTGGCCGAGTACCTCTATAAAAACCATATGCGCCCGGAGCAGGTGCAGGACTTCTACCCCACCCCCGGCACCGTGAGCACCTGTATGTTCTATACCGGGCTTGACCCCTACACCCTCAAGCCGGTGTTTGTGGAAAAGACTCCCGAGGGCAAGGCGTTGCAGCGCGCGCTGCTGCAATACTACGAACCCCGCAACGCCGAAAAGGTGGTCAAGGCCTTGCAGCTGACCCATCGGGAGGACCTCATCCCCCTGCTGGTGCCCGCCGCAGGCCGCCGCGCCGTGCAGCGCACCGCCCGCCGGGCGGAGAGCGCCGAGGTGACCATCCACAACGATGGCACTTATACCGTACATTCCAACCAGAAGGGACACAGCACCGGCAAAAACGCCCGCACTGCTGCCCCGGCAGGCCGTCAGCCCAGCCCGGGCGCGCGCTTTGCGCCCAACTCTGCGCCCGGCCACAAGCCCAAGAATAATCAACAGAAAGAGAACACAACGTGGAAAACTGGAAAGAAGAAAAAGTAACTCTGTTCCCCCGCCGCCTGTTCCTGCGGCTGGCTGCGCTGGCACTGGCCGCTGTGCTGGCGCTGGGACTTACCGCCTGTGACAGCCTGCCCGGCGATGGCGGACACATCGTCAAGCCCTCCACCGGGTCAAGCCAGCCCTTTGAGATGCACTTTATTGATGTAGGGCAGGCGCTGAGCGTGCTGGTGGAGTGTGACGGACAGTTCATGCTCTACGATGGCGGCAACGTGGACGACGGCAGTCTGGTGGTATCCTATCTGCAAAAGCAGGGGGTGGAGCAGCTGCAATATGTGTTCTGCTCCCACGCCCACGAGGACCATGTGGGCGGTCTTGCCGCCGTAATGGCAAAGTTCCCGGCGGGGCACGCTTACAGCCCGGTGACGGAAGCCTCCACCAAATGCTTCAACGATTTTGTCAAGTACACACGGCAGCAGGGCTTGCAGTTGGAAGTGCCCTCCGTGGGCACGGTCTGGCCGCTGGGCAGCGCCACCGTTACCCTGCTGGGACCGGTGACCGGGTACAGCGACACCAACAACACCTCGCTGGTGCTGCGCATCGACTACGGCAACACCAGCTTTCTGCTGACCGGTGACATGGAAAAGACCGCTGAGACCGACCTTGTAAACAGCGGTGCCAACCTGAAAGCCGATGTGCTGCAAGTAGGGCACCACGGCTCCAGCACCAGCACCGGCTACCTGTTTCTGAACGCTGTTCTGCCGGAAATGGGCGTCATCTCCTGCGGCACGGGCAACAAGTACGGCCACCCGCACGAGGAAACCTTGAGCATCCTGCGGGACGCAAAGGTGGACGTCTACCGCACCGACCTGCAAGGCACCATCACCATCGGCAGCGACGGCCAGAACTTCACCGTGGGCACCGAGCACTTTGTGCCGGACAGCCAGCTGAACCCCACCGACCCGTCGTCCTCCAGCACTGCGCAGCAGGCTTACATCGGCAACGTGAACAGCAAAAAGTTCCATCTGCCCACCTGCGCCAACCTGCCTGCGGAAAAGAACCAAGTCCTCTTTTCTAGCTATGACGAAGCCATTGCCGCAGGCTATACCCCCTGCGCAAGCTGCATCAAATAATAATATTTTTATAAAAAGAAAGATACCGGGCGGCCTACAAAGCTGTCCGGTATCTTTCTTTCATAATCGTTACTGCGCTGCCGGGAACTCCTTCTCCCGCTCTTCTTTCAGGATGGCAGTGGCGCGCTGCATGGTGGCAGCGGCGCGGCGCAGCGCTTCGTCCCCAAGTTCGGCGCGCATCCGGCGGTAGCAGCGCTGCAAAAGCGCCTGTTCCTCTGCCATCAGTTCCACCGCCTTGCTGGAAAGCTCCACATAGGTGCGCCCGGCCTCGCGGTCGGTTTTCCACGTCACAAAACCGCTGTCCTGCAGCTTCTCGATGCCCTTGGAAAGCTCGGTCACCCGCAGCCCCATAGCGGCAGCAAGGTCGGCAAGATAAAGCTTTTCGCCGGGATGTGTCTCCTGCTCTACCTTGATATAATACAGGATGAGATAATCTGCCCGCTGGATGGTGCTGAACACCTTATCCACGTTAAGCTCGTGGAGAAAGAACCATTCCCCCTGATGCTGCTGCAACTCTTCCATGCTGATGCCCTCCCTTATGCCCGCTGGCTGCGCGGGATATAATCGTGGGTGCCGCCAAGGCTCTTGTAGGCCGGGCGGATGATCTTGTTGGCACTGAGCAGCTCCTCGATGCGGTGGGCGCTCCAGCCCATGACGCGCGCCACGGCAAACAGCGGGGTGTACAGCTCCATGGGGATGCCCAGCATCTCGTACACAAAGCCGCTGTAAAAGTCCACGTTGGGGCTGACGCCCTTGAAGATCTTGCGTTCCTGCGCGATAAGCTGCGGTGCCATGCGCTCGATGCGGGTGTAGAGGGAAAGATCCTTGTCCCGTCCCTTTTCGTGGGCCAGCTGCTCCACATAGCCCTTGAACACCACCTCGCGCGGGTCGCTGAGGGAGTAGACGGCGTGCCCCATGCCGTAGATCAGACCCTTGCGGTCAAAGGCCTCGCCATGGAGCAGCTTTTTCAGGTAGGCTTCCAGCTCCTCGTCGTCCTCGATATCGTGGAGGTTATCCCGGATGTTCTGCATCATGTGCATGACCATCAGGTTCGCACCGCCATGGCGCGGGCCCTTGAGGGAGCACAGCGCCGCCGCCATGGCCGAGTAGGTGTCGGTGCCGGAGGAGGTGACCACGCGGGTGGTAAAGGTGGAGTTGTTGCCGCCGCCGTGCTCGGCGTGCAGCAGCAGCGCCACGTCCAGCACGCGGGCTTCCAGCGGGGTGTACTGCATATCCGGGCGCAGCATCCGCAAAAAGTTCTCTGCGGTGGAAAGGCTGGGGTCCGGGCGGTGGATATACATACTGGCGTCTTTTTCGTAGTGGTTATAGGCGTGGTAGCTGTACACCGCCAGCATGGGGAAGATGCCCGCCAGCTGGATGCTCTGGCGCAGCACGTTAGCGGTGTCCAGATCCGCCGCCTTGGGGTCGTAGGAGGCCAGCGTCAGCACGCTGCGCGCCATGCTGTTCATGATATCGTGGCTGGGCGCCTTCATAATGACATCGCGGGTAAAGTTGGTGGGCATGGTGCGGCACTCGCCCAGCACCGCACAGAACTGCTCCAGCTGCTCCGGAGTGGGCAGCTGACCAAACAGCAGCAGATAGCCCGCCTCCTCAAAGGCAAAACGGCTGCCGCGGCTGCCGTTGATCAGGTCCTTTACGTCATAGCCGCGGTACAACAGCTGACCGTCTGCCGGGTGCTTGACCCCGTCCACATACTGGAACGCCCGGATGTCCGAGATGTTGGTCAGACCTGCCAGCACGCCCTTGCCGGTCTCATCGCGCAAACCGGCCTTAACCCCGAACTCCCGGTAAAGATCCTTGGGGATGCGGTCATGCTCTGCGCAAAGGGGCTGCTGCTGGTCGAAGTAGCTTAATACATTCTGCAAATGATCCATGTGTCTGGCTGCTCCTTTCCTGTTCGTCCATATCAGTTTCTCATTTTATAATAGTTTTTATATTACAGAACGGATATTTCGCTGTCAACCAACATTTTGTAAAAAAATATGAAACAATTCAACCGTAGGGGTCGTACAGGTCGTATTCCTCGGTCTCCTGATGCTTCTCCTCCAGCACCCGGATGGCCTGTTCCAAGGCGCTCTGGGAGCAGCCGCTCTCGCTTACCAGCGCATGGACGGCGGCGGCAAGGTCGCCGTCAAACAGGGTGTCCAGCCGCTGCCGCATACAGTACACGCCGTAAGCCCGCCGGGTAACCAGCGGCACATACACGTTGCAGTTGCCCTGTTTTGCCGACCTGACCCAGCCTTTTTCCTCCAGCCGATAGAGAAAATTCAGCACCGTGGCTGCTGCCCAGCCGGTGGCCTTGAGCTTCTGGCTGATGTCCCGCCGCGCCGCCGCGCCCGGGCACGCCCACACCGCAAGCATCACCTGTTCTTCCGCCGTCGAAAGCGGCCGCAGGGTATCGGGTAAGCCGTACATCTGTTGTACCTCCGTAAATGTTTTTTAGCGGGAACGCCCTCTCAGTCAAAGCCTATCGGCTTTGCCAGCTCCCCCAAAGGGGGAGCCAAGGTTTAAAGCCCGTTGCTAAAGCGTTAGGTGTAATGCGAAAGTTCCCGCCACTGCTCTTGCCTCTCCCTTTGGGAGAGGTGGATTTGCGAAGCAAAGACGGAGAGGGCGCACGCCGTTGCCCTCAGTGCTAAAGCATCAAATGCAATAAGAAACCTTCCCGCCATGCCAGAACCTCCTTCCCCGAGGGAGCTGGCAAACCCGCAGGGTTTGACTGAGGGAGTTTTCTTTTACATTTGTCTTAGTATTCCCAGTATACCGCATTTCTGCCAAAGGCGCAAGCGGAAGAAATCCGCATGAAATCAAGGGATCGTGCATATCTTTTACAATTGTCTTATATTTTGTCCTTGCATGGCGTACATTTGTATGCTTTGTGCCATCAGCAGGGGTACAGGGGCCATATCTTTGTGCAAAGATGCTCTTGTTTTCGGCAGGGAAAAACCGGTATACTACGGCTACGGAAAGTAACAGACGCACCGCAAAAACGGCGGTGCTGCGTGATAGGTGTATCATAGGAAAAGGAGAGGTTGATTATGGCACGAGTATATAACTTCAGCGCAGGCCCCAGCATGCTGCCCGAAAAGGTACTGCGGCAGGCACAGGCCGAGCTGCTGGAATACGGCGACAGCGGTCAGAGCGTCATGGAGATGAGCCACCGCAGCAAGTGGTTCGATGCCATCATCAAGGACACCGAAGCTTCCCTGCGCCGGGTGATGAACATTCCCGATAACTACAAGGTGGGCTTCTTTCAGGGCGGCGCTACCCAGCAGTTTGCCATGGTGCCGCTGAACTTTATGACCACCGGCAAGGCGGACTACATCGTGTCCGGCAACTTCTCGGGTCTGGCTGCCAAGGAGGCCGCCAAGTTCGGTGAAGCCAAGATCGTAGCATCCAGTAAGGATAGAAATTTCACTTATATCCCGGATGTAAACGCCATCGACTACGACAAGGACGCCAGCTACATCCACATCTGCCAGAACAACACCATCTTCGGCACCCAGTATGTGGAGCTGCCGCAGGTGGAGGGCGTGCCGCTGGTGGCAGATATGAGCTCCATGATCCTTTCCAAGCCCGTGGACGTCAGCAAGTACGGCTGCATCTACTTTGGCGTGCAGAAGAATGTAGCCCCCGCCGGTATGGCCATTGCCATCATCCGGGACGACCTGCTGGGCCACGCCGCCGACAACGTGCCCACCATGATGAACTACACCACCCTGCTGGCCAAGGACAGTATGTACAACACCCCGCCGTGCTGGTGCATCTACATGACCGGTCTGGTGCTCAAGTATCTGGAAAACGACATCGGCGGTCTGGCCAATATGCAGAAGATCAACGAAGCCAAGGCCAAGGTGCTGTACGACTATCTGGACGGGCAGGCGTTCTTCACGAACCCTGTGGAGCACCGCTATCGCAGCACCATGAACGTCACCTTCACCAGCCCCGACCCGGACATGGACAAAAAGTTCTGCGCCGAAGCCGCCGAGGCGGGCTTTGTGAACCTGAAGGGGCACCGTCTGGTAGGCGGTATGCGCGCTTCCATCTATAACGCCATGCCTGCCGAGGGCGTGGACAAGCTGGTGGACTTCATGGAGAAGTTCCGCAAAGAGAATGCATAAAGAGGGGTTTCAGATATGTACACCATCAAAACGCTCAACGCCATCAGCCCGGTGGGGCTGGCAAAGCTGCCCAAGAACCAGTTCGATGTCACGGTGGATGCCGATGCCCCGGACGGTATTCTGGTGCGCAGCGCCGACCTTTTGAACACCACCTTCAACAACAATCTGCTGGCCATCGCCCGCGCCGGTGCGGGTGTGAACAACATCCCGCTGGAGCGCTGCAGCGAGCAGGGCATCGTGGTGTTCAACACCCCGGGTGCCAACGCCAACGCCGTGGCAGAGCTGGTCATCGGTATGCTCATTGCGGGCAGCCGCAACGTAGCTGCCGCCGCCCAGTGGTGTCAGGAACTGGCCGGTGACCCCGCCATGGCCAAGAGCGTGGAAAAGGGCAAAAAGCAGTTCGTGGGCAACGAGATCAAGGGCAAGACCCTTGGCGTCATCGGTCTGGGTGCCATCGGCTCCCGGGTGGCAAACTGCGCCATCGAGCTGGGCATGGAGGTCTACGGCTACGACCCCTACATCTCCATTGAAGCCGCATGGAACCTGAGCAGTCAGGTGCACCACTGCGTAAACCTGAACGATATGCTGCCCCTGTGCGACTACATCACCATCCATGTGCCCTACCTGCCCACCACCAAAGACACCATCAACACCCAGACCCTTGCCCTGTGCAAGGACGGCGTCAAGATCCTGAACTACTCCCGCGGCGAGCTGGTGAACACCGCCGCCCTGCTGGAAGCCATGGACAACGGCAAGGTGTCCGGCTACATGACCGACTTCCCCTCCGAGGCCATTCTCGGCCGTCCCGGCATCGTGTGCACCCCGCACCTTGGCGCTTCCACCCCGGAAGCCGAGGACAACTGCGCCATCATGGCGGCGCAGGAGCTGAGCGACTACCTGCGCAACGGCAACATTACCCACTCGGTCAACCTGCCGGAGGTGCACCAGCCCCGCGCCGGCGGCAAGCGCATCTGCATCATCCACAAGAATGAGCCGGGCATGATCAGCCAGATCACCGCCCTGACCACCGAAGCCGGCCTGAACATCGAAAACATGGTGAACAAGAGCAAAAAGAACATGGCCTACACCATGCTGGATGCCACCGGCGCAGTGGATGCCCGCCTGCGCGAAAAGCTGAGCAGCATCCCCGCCGTCATCCGGGTGCGCATCCTGTAAGCCGCCCAAAGCAGCGCCAAAAACACCCGCCCTGCCGGAGCACCTTCTGCCCCGCCGGGCGGGTTTTGTGCACTGCGGGCATTTTGCCGCCCGCCGGGCTTTCCGCTTCGCACCCCGGAATCCGGCCTTTTTCTTGAAAACGTCCTTTTCTTTTGCGGCAAAAAGAGGTATAATAGTTTTGTATTATGCGTTCTTCCCTGTTTTGCGCATATTTTTCGCGCTTTTCCAGTGAAGTTTGCTATTACAACTTATCCCCGTAAGGGGACGGTAACCCTGAAAGAGGAGCAGACTGCGGCCTATTCTGTGGATTACAACTTATCCCCGTAAGGGGACGGTAACCTCTTATTCTTCAACCTTGTGGTCGCCGAACATATTACAACTTATCCCCGTAAGGGGACGGTAACTAGTTTGCATTGGGGTTGAACTTGGGGCAACCATAATTACAACTTATCCCCGCAAGGGGACGGTAACCTTGATTAGTGCATGTTGACGTAGTAGCAAGCGCAGAATTACAACTTATCCCCGCAAGGGGACGGTAACCTTTATTTTAGAATCCATGATGAAGCATATTAAATTACAACTTCTCCCCGCAAGGGGACGGAAACTGCAACTGGCTATCTGGCTGGGCAGGACGGCGGTAATTACAACTTATCCCCGCAAGGGGACGGAAACCAGTCGTTTTCTAGGTTCATCCATGAGCCGTGCAATTACAACTTATCCCCGTAAGGGGACGGTAACTTCTGACCCGGGGTCATCTGGACAGCGGTCTTAACATTACAACTTATCCCCGCAAGGGGACGGAAACTTTCTAGTGTATGTTGTCTTTTTAGTGAATCTGCATTACAACTTATCCCCGTAAGGGGACGGAAACTTGATGAACGGATTAACACCAATATTGTAGTTGGATTACAGCTTATCCCCGCAAGGGGACGGTAACCCGGGAATCTTGCCCTTGCTGGTGTACTGCCACATTACAACTTATCCCCGTAAGGGGACGAAAACCCATTACTATTCATAATGAGAACAACGTGCTCGCCCATTACAACTCATCCCCGCAAAAACCCTCTCAGGCGCTGCGCGCCAGCTCTCCCGAAGGGAGAGCTTTTCCAGCTGCCGTTACCCTGTACTAAGCTCCCCCTTCGGGGGAGCTGGCACGGCGCAAGCCGTGACTGAGAGGGTTCTCCCCGCAAGGGGACGGTAACTTCACCGGCGTATCGGCATATCCACGGCTGCAATCATTACAACTTCTCCCCGTAAGGGGACGGAAACCCGCCGAAATTCGAGATAGGGCACACCGCGATTGGATTACAACTTATCCCCGCAAGGGGACAAAAAAGCACCTCTGCCACTGGCGTTTGCCAGCAGCGGAGGTGCTTTGCTTTTTCCTATATTCTATTTTACAGGTTGGGAGCTGCGCCTGCCGGGATCGTCTTTGTGACAGGCAGCGCCTTGACGCCCTGCGGGACGTTCCGCTTCAGGGGGCGGATCTCATGCAGGTAGACGGCGATCTCTTGCAGGGTATCTTCAATGCTCTCGGTATCCAGCGGCAGAACGCGCTCGCTCTGCAAGCCCAAGTCGTTGGCGCTGGCGTGATTGATCTGGTTGCGGTACTGCATCACACGCTGGTAGTGCAGGGCAGCCTGCTCCAGCTGCGGACGGATGGCAGGGTCGATGACCAGCTGGTCAGAAGCAAGCACCATATCCAGATAATCGTGCATTTCTGCATCATTTGCTACGCCGAACAGCATATTGCCGCCCGCATCATCTTTACTTTTTGTCAGGCACAAATTAGTTGTACAAACTTCTTTCCAACGTCCTTTCTGTAACAATGCCAACCGGCAGAAATGGAAATGGAACAGCGGGTACACCCACGGCTTGCCCTCGTTCTGCTTCTGATCTGCCAGATAGTCCCAGCCTCTTTCGGTGGGCTGCACAAAGAGATGCTGGCAGACATATTCCGGCATCTGCTCGCACAGCAGGGTCAGCGCCTGCTGGTACATCCCGTACTTGGCGCACCAGCTCACCAGTGCAGGCAGCGCCTTTTCGCCGGAGGAAAGCAGCTCTGCAAACTCGGTGCTGAAACGGTCTTTCAGCAGCCGGAAGAACAGGTCGGTCAGGTTCTGGCTCTTCTTGGGCGTTTCTTTCAGCGCCTGAGCGATCTGGTTCAGATCGTCGTTCAATTTCTGCACCCGGCACAGCGCCAGATCTTCCGAGAACTGGTTGATGCGGGTCAGCAGCGTGTGCAGCACCGGGTCTTTTTCGCCCTCGCTCCACAGATAGCTCTTCAGCTTTTGCGCGGTGCCGGTGGAGAAGAACGCGTCCATGGCGGTAACAAAGTCGAACAGATCATACAGCTGGGTGCGGTCGTGCGCGACAGGCTCTTCCCCGCGCAGCTCTGCATAGATCACCCGGCGGGTCTGCACACCGCGCAGGTCCCGCATACAGCGGGCAGCGGTCACCAGCAGCATGGCAGTGTCCCGCATACCGCCGGAAAGGTCGATGGAAAGGGTGTCCTCCTTTTCGATCTTGTCCAGCAGCTGCGAGATGGCCTGAAACTGCTTTTTTTCGTCATCCATGCTGTCCGGCACTTCGATCACCACCAGCCGCTCTGCCGGGATGCCCACCCTGCGCAACGCATCGCGGAAATATTCCAGCGTGGTGCAGGTGCTGCCGTCCGGCATTTCCACCATCGCTTTTTTGCGCACCGTCTCGCTGCACAGTGCCAGAATGCAGTCCGGGGTCTCCTTTTCCTTTATCAGGTACCGCACCGCGCCCTCGTTGGTCTGGGTCGTGTACTTCGGGTTTTTCGGGCTCATATATAAAAGTAAAACATCGCGTCCCATCTTATACGTCCTCCTGTTCCGTTTTCATCTGCACCAATTTTTGCTGCCATGTTTTGCGCCGCTGCGACACCGCCGCCCGGCTCACACCAAGAAATTCTGCCACGGTCTTATCCTGCGCCGGGTTGCGCTCCGGGTCCAGCAGGGCGTGGAGCGCGGCGCATTCCAGCGCTTTGGGCGCATAGGGCGGCTGAACGGTAAACGCCACATACCCATGCAGCAGCAGGATGTCCCACAGACAGTTGTCCTGTTCCAGCAAGCGCAGGTCATCGCAGTTTGCCAGCCGTGCGGGGGTATCCTCTGCCGGGGGCAGCACGTCCCTGTTGCGCAAAAAGCCCAGCAGTACGCTGCTCCAAAGCGGGCCGGAAGTCTTGCCGTACTGCTCCTTCTGCTGCAAATTCATCAGCCCGATGCCGCGGTGCAGCCATGCCAGCAGCTCACCGGTCTGCTCCGCCTGCTCCTCCACGCTTTGCGCCGGGGCAGCGACCCGCGTTTCCAGTGCCGTCTCCTCGCCGTCGGTGCCGTCCAAGCTGAGGATCGACTGCTTGTTGCGCAGCGCCTCCCGCAGGGTCTTGACCCCGACCCCGGCAATATCGGCCACCAGCTGCTCTTTTTCCGGGTCGTGGCAGAGCTTTTCCTCGGTGATCTGGTTCTGCGCCATATAATCCAAGGCCTTTTTGATCTTGCGGTTGGTCTCCCGGCCAAAGCCGGTCACCGCCATTTGTTCCTGCTGCGCGTCATGGGCGTTCTGGTGCTTCAGGGCGCTGCACAGATAGGCGCTGAAGGTCTGCCCGGGCTTCGGCACCCAGAAGTCAAACGCATTCAGGAAGATGCGGCAAAAGTCCCCGCCGTCCAGCGTCTGCCCAAGGGTCAGCGCAGCAGCAAAGCAATCGCCCCAAAGGGTGCGGAACTGTTCATCCCCCGCCTCGTGCAGCGCTTCGCGCTGCTCCGGCGGCAGCTGCAGCAGGGGCGAGGCGTTGATCTTGTCCCATACTTTATCATTCTTCATGGCGGTTCAGTCCTCCCGGTGCTGGCTCATCCAGATCAGCTGATGGAACACCTCTTCTGCGGTCTTGCTGTCCCGCATGGTACCCACCAGCCCGGCAAGCTGGTACAGCGCTGCCATATCGTAAAGCCGCGCACCCACCACCTTTCCGTTCTCCCGCCTGACCTCGCCATAATAGACGCCGCCCACCTCCAGCTCGGTGTGGGTGGCTTCGGCGCAGGTAAGCGCGGTCAGCGTGACCACCGGGATGCTCTTGGAGCCGTAGGTGATGCAGGCATACACCCGGGTGACCTGCGGCAGGGCATCCACCAGATCCCGGCACAGGCCGATCAGCGTTTCCGGGCGCTGATCCTCGGGCAGGGGCACCGGCTCCACCTGTTCTTCCGTAATACCCAGCTGCGCCAGCTCTTCCAGCAGGCGCTGATAGTTGCGGGCGGTATCGGCGTTTTCCTGCCGGATGGCCAGCAGCCGCACCGTGTCCCCGGGTTCAAGGGTATCCCGTATTACCTGTACGATAGGGAAACAGGTGGCCGTGGGGGCCTCTGCCCGCTCCCGCTGGTACAGCATGGGGTCCAGCTTTCCCTGCAAAGGCACGGTGGTGATATAAGTCTTTAGCACAGGGCAACACTCCTTTTTATAAGATCTATTATCTGCATCATACCATAAAAAAGCCGCTGCTACAATGGTTTAAAAATTTTATGCAGATTTATTTTTTTCTGCCTTAACTGCGCCCCTGCCGTGGGCTTCTGGTAGGTGAAAGGAGGTGAAAAACATGTTTGAGCTGATCTCTACTCTGGGCTGCGCCGCAGCCGGTGCCGTCGCAGGCGCCGTGAAGGGCGCCACCATCGGCATCGCCGTGGGCGGCCCTGTCGGTGCCATTGCCGGCACCGTCCCGCTGGCCATCGTTGGCGGCGTTACCGGCGCTCTGGCCGGCAACAACGTCGGCCACCGCATCGACAAGCGGTGAGCCCCGCGCCAGCGCTCCCGTCCGTTTTGTGCGGACGGGAGCCTTTTATAAACAACCGGGAGGTACACGCTATGTTCATCAACTTTTCCAACCACCCCCACGCCCTGTGGAGCGCCGAGCAGCAGGCGGCGGCGCAGCGCTACGGCACGGTGGTCGATCTGGCTTTTCCCGCCATCGACCCCGCCGCCGACGAGGCCGCTCTGGACTCCCTTGCCACGGTATACGCCGACCACATCCTGCACCTTGGCCCGGACGCCGTGCTCTGTCAGGGCGAGTGCACCTTTGTGTACCGGGTGGTCCAGCGTCTGGAAGCCGCGGGCATCCCCACGCTGGCCGCCTGCTCCCGCCGCCAGAGCCAGGAGACCACCTGCCCGGACGGCAGCACCCTGAAGCGCAGCATCTTCGCCTTTGCCGGGTTTCGCCGCTATGGCTCGCCCTGAAAAGGGATTTCAATTTTTCCGCCGCCGTGGTATAATGGGGTTGCCCCGTAAGGGGACGAAAACGGCTTACGTGGCTTTCCAACGCAATTAAGATGCTATTTCAACTTATCCCCCGCAAGGGGACGGAAGCTGATAATATCTTTGCCGGATGCACTCTTCATGAACATTTCAACTTATCCCCGCAAGGGGACGGAAACGAAGAATGCTGTATCAGCTTCGTCAGATGCCATCCATTTCAACTTATCCTCGCAAGGGGACGGAAACCATGCTTTGATGTGCCTAAGATCGGTGTACTTCTATTTCAACTTATCCCCGCAAGGGGACGGAAACGTGTAGCTGATATAATGATCAACCACAAGCTCAGATTTCAACTTATCCCCGCAAGGGGACGGAAACTAGGGCGTTGTGCTTACCAATTACACCAGAACACAGATTTCAACTTATCCCCGCAAGGGGACGGAAACATTGGTATGACTGCATAGTCGTGATATTTGACAGATTTCAACTTATCCCCGCAAGGGGACGAAAACACGTTCTGGTCTCTGAAAAATTCATTCCAGATTGTACTATCCCCGTAAGGGGGCGAAAACTCAGACCAACTATAGATATCTTCGAACCACTCAGTACCATCCCCGTAAGGGGGCGAAAACTTCTTCTTCATCAGGTTCATCATGGTTGTGTACGTACCATCCCCGTAAGGGGGCGAAAACGTCTGGATACACTTTTTGTAGGGGTACAATTTTGTACCATCCCCGTAAGGGGACGGAAACTTGCAATTCTGTCTTTAGTAGCATCATCAAGAATTTCAACTTATCCCCGCAAGGGGACGGAAACGCATCACAGCGGCGGTCGGTAGGAACCAACAGGTTGAATTTCAACTTATCCCCGCAAGGGGGCAAAAAACTCCGCATCAAAAAAGATGCGGAGTTTTTCTTTTGCAAACCTTAACTCTTTGTTTTCCGTGGGCTATTCCTCTATGAACAGAGCTGCTGCGGCATTTTCTCTGCCATAGCTTTCGTATTGCGACAAAATGTGCTATAATAGAGCCAATTCCAAGCATCTCTTACAAAATACACAAACGCATTTTTTATTTATTGTGCAATTCTTCCACAATTTGTAAAGGAGATGGTATTTTGAACGTTCTCACCCTGCAGTCCACCTACGGCGGGCTGCTGCACGACACCGGCAAAGCGGTGTACCGTGCCGGTGGGCAGCGCGGCAGCCACGGGGAGCAGGGCTGCCAGTTTTTGCGCGGTGTTTTGTCCGGCGCAGACTGGGCCCCGGTTCTGGACTGTGTGCGTTACCACCACGCCGCCGCGCTGCGCGGTGCTGCAAAGGCGCTGCCGGCCGATTCCCCGGCATATCTGGTCTATCTGGCCAACCTGCTTTCCGGCGCGGCTGACCGCCGGGAGACCGAAGGCGAAAGCGATGCCTACCGGCGGGAGCTTCCGCTGGATACGGTGTTCACCCACCTGAACGGTTCCCACCCCGGCTGGATGATGCCCGCGCAGCCGCAGGACGGCAGCCTGAAGCTGCCGCAGAAGTCCCAGCCGCTTTCCGCTGCCGTCTACGCCGAAGCCGTGCGCACGCTGGAAGCGCAGCTGCCGCAGCTGCAGCCCCAGCCCCAGCAGCTCGGCAAGCTGCTGGGGCTGCTGGAAACGCAGCTTGGCTGTTTCCCGTCCAGCATCTATCCCGGGGACGGCGCGGATATTTCCCTGTTCGACCACGCCAAGACCACCGCAGCCATTGCGGCGTGCCTTAGCGAATATGTGCAGGCAAACCACATCACCGACCTGCGCAAAGCCCTTTTTGAACAGCAGGAAGATTTTTGCCGAAAGGACGTTTTTCTGCTCTATACCGCCGATTTCTCCCGCATCCAGAAGTTCCTTTATACCGTCCACACCGAAAACGCCCTGCGCTCCCTGCGCAGCCGGTCGTTCTTTCTGGAGCTGCTCATGGAGCACTATCTGGACGAGCTTCTGGCCGGGTGCGGCGTGTCCCGCGCCAACCTGATCTACAGCGGCGGCGGGCACTGCTATGTGCTGCTGCCCAACACCGCCGCCGTGGCCGATACCCTGACCCGGTGGAACCGGCAGTTCAACCGCTGGCTGCAACAGCAGTTCGGCACCCAGCTGTTTCTGGCCAACGCATGGACGCCCTGCTCCGGCAACGACCTGACCAACACCCCCGCCCAGAGCAGCCCCTATAAGGAGCTGTTCCGCCGGGTGAACCGGCTGCTGGAACAGCACAAATTCCATCGCTACACCGCCGAGGATCTGCGCCTGCTGAACGATACCGCCGCTTACCCGGACGGCCGGGAATGCAAGGTGTGCGGCACCAGCGCCGCCCTTTCGGGCGAGCTTTGCCCGTGGTGCAGGCTGTTTGCGGAGTTTTCCTACAAAATTCAGCACAAGAGCGTTCTGGTGGTAAGCCGTCAGCCCTCGGCAGCCGATGACTGCACGCTGCCCACGCTGGACGGCAGTGGCGCCTACCTGACCACGACCGACCGGGCTGCGGCGCAAAAGCGCCTTGCTTCCGGCGAACCGATCCTGCGGGTATACACCAAAAACACACCGTACAGCGATCTTTCTTCCACTACCAACCTGTATGTGGGCGATTACGCCGCCAGCAACAGTATGGAAGAACTGGCCCAGCAGTCTGCGGGCGTGCGCCGCATTGCGGTCTGCCGCATGGATGTGGACAACCTCGGCCATGCCTTCATCTCCGGTTTTGAACAGGAGAACGAAAAAGACCCGGTGCGTCGGATGCGCTATGTCAACCTGTCCCGCACCTCGGCGTTCTCCCGGCAGATGTCCCTGTTCTTCAAGGGCTATATCAACGGCATTCTGGAGGGTTTGCAGGTAAGCATCGTCTATGCCGGCGGCGACGACGTGTTCCTTGTGGGCGCATGGAGCGATGTTCTGGAAGCCGCACAGCGCATCCAGCGCAATCTGACCGCCTTTTCCTGCGGGGCGCTGACCCTCAGCGCAGGCATCGGCATCTTCGATGACCATTACCCCATCCGGCTTTCTGCCGAGGAGACCGCCGCACTGGAGGAGGCCGCCAAGCATCTGCCCGGCAAAAATGCCGTGGCGCTGTTCATGCCGGAGCGCAAAGCCGTCCGGGATGCAAAGGGCAATCTGCTGGTGCAGCCGGAGCAGGGGCATACCTATGCGTGGGACACCTTCCGCACAGCGGTGCTGGAGGAAAAGGTAGGCTGTTTGCAGCGCTTCTTCCAAGCCTATGACCGCAGCTGCGCAGACAAAGGCGAGACCCCGCGCGGAAACTCCATGCTCTACAATCTGCTGGCGCTGCTGCGGGAAGCGGAGAACGACCGCATCAACCTTGCGCGGTATGCCTATCTGCTGGCACGGCTCTCCCCCAAAAAGAGCGCACCGGACTATCCGCTCTACGAGCAATTTTCTCACAGCATGATGGACTGGGCTTTAGACGCCGTGCAGCGTCACCAGCTCATCACCGCGATCTACATTTATGTGTATCAGAACAGAAAGGGTGGCGACACAGATGGCAGAATGGAATAACAATGGCCGGGGCTATGGCGGCGGCTATAACAACAGCCGGGGCGGATATAACAACAGCTACAACGGGAACCGCAGCTCTTCCGGCAGCTATAACAACCGCGGCGGCTACGGTCAGCAAAAGGAGCTCCCGCCGGAGATCACTCCGAAAAAGGTGCCGGAAGATTATGTGGACGAAGCCGAGCGCATCATGCGCAAACTGATGAGCGGCGGCAAGACCGTGACCACCAGCAAGATCCGCAACCTGCTGAGCCTTGTGACCGATATCTATAATAAAGAAAGCATCCGCACTGAGGACAAGCTGCAATCAGACAGCGTGGTCAAGCTCAACCTGATGCGGGTGCGTGTGGCTTATGAGTGCGGGCGCGATGATCCCGTAAAAAACTTTGTGGCGCAGACGAACCTGCTGGAATACCTTAAGGGCATTTCCACCGACCGTGCGGATCTGATCCGTTTTGCACACTACATGGAAGCGCTGGTCGCTTTCCACCGCTACTTTGGCGGCAAGGAGGGGTAATTATGTATGGTAAAATTCTGATCCGGTGCGAGCTGATCGTGCGCACCGGTATGCACATCGGCGGTTCCTCTGCGTTTTCTGCCATCGGTGCCGTGGACAGCCCGGTGGTGCGCGACTGCTATACCGGTCTGCCCATCGTGCCCGGCAGCAGCCTGAAGGGCAAGCTGCGCACCCTGCTGGCCCGCAGCGTATATCAGGATATAGACGCAATGGCAAAAGCCGGTAATTGCAACAAGGACCCCGAGCAGATCCTGCGCCTGTTCGGTGCCTCGGAGCCGGTGCGCCGTTCCCGCCTACAATTTGCAGACGCCTTCCTGACCAACGAAAAAGCGCTTTCCAACGTAGGCGTGACCGAGGTCAAGACCGAAAACGCGATCTCCCGTGCAACCTCTGTGGCCAATCCCCGCCAGATCGAGCGCGTGATCGCCGGTGCAGCCTTTGGCGTCAGCATCGTTTACGATGTCACCGACCCGGCACAGGTGGAGGAAGATCTTGCCCTGCTGGCCAAGGGCATGAAGCTGCTGCAGATGGATTATCTGGGCGGTCACGGCTCCCGCGGCAGCGGCCGCGTCAGCCTGAAAAACTTTGCGCTGGAAAGCTACGGCGCACCGGTGGAGCTTGACAGCCTGAAAGCCCTCTTTGATGAGGTGGACAGCTATGAACTATTTTCTGTTTAAGCTTCAGTTCGACACCGCCGTACATTTCGGCGGCTCGGACTCCGCATTGTCGCTCTACACCTCCGAGGAGACGTTGCGGGCAGATACCCTGTTTTCCGCGCTTTGCCATGAGACGCTTGTCCAGCAGGGAGAGGCTGCGCTGGAGCGGCTATGCGAAAGCGTCCGGCAGGGCAAGCTCCTGTTCAGCGATACGATGCCGTGGTACGGCGAAACGCTCTACCTGCCCAAGCCCATTGCTGCATCGGAATCCACCGAGGAGGTGGAGACCACCCTGCGCAAAAAGGTCAAAAAGATGGCGTGGATCCCTGTGCTGGCCTTCGACCGCTATGCCAAAAGCCTGCACGCAGGGCATTTTACGCCTGATGACCAGCCGGAAAGCTTTGGCACGCATTACGAGCAGACCAAGGCCGCTGTCCCCATGCAAGGGGACACCATGCCGTATCAGGTAGGGCTGTTCCGGTTCGCGCCGGACTGCGGGCTGTATTTTCTCTGCGGCCTTGCAGAGAATGGGCAGGATAAAGCGCTGGAACATCTGCTGGACGGGCTGGGTGCCACCGGGATCGGCGGCAAGGTCAGCGCCGGTTACGGCAAATTCCATGTGGTGCAAAAGCGCTGCCTGAATACGTCCTCTGACGCGCAGACCAAGTGGCTGTACCGTGCGCTTTCTGCCAACCGCGCGCCCTATCTGCTGCTGACTACCAGCCTGCCGCAGGCGGATGAGCTGGACAGCGCGCTGCAAGACGCCTCTTTCCAGCTGGTGCGCCGCAGCGGCTTTATGGCCTCGGATCGCGTGGAAACGCCGCTGAAGAAAAAAACGCAGTATGCCCTTGCCGCCGGTTCTGTGCTGCAGCAGCCCTATCAGGGGGCGCTGTACGATGTCAGCCTGACCGATACGCACCCGGCATACCGTTATTCCAAACCGATCTTGATGGGGGTGACATTATGATCCAGCAGGATCATCTGCAGATCTTTGATCTTACTCTGAACGTATGGGCACCTCTGTTTATCGGCAACGGCGGCAGCTATACCAAAAAAGAGTATCTGTATAACACCCGCAGCGGAAAAGTTTCCTTTCTGGATGAGCAGAAATTTTTCACCTTTCTGGCAGAGCGCGGGCTGATCGACCGGTACACCCAGTTCATGCTCAGCGAGCAATCCAACCTCTGGGCGTTTCTGACCAAAGACTGCGGCGTTTCTGATGCGGAGCTGAAAACCCTGACCCGCTATCAGATCGAGGTAGGCGATGCTCTGGATGCCGAGCACTCGCTGAAAGAGATCCACGCGTTCCAGCGTGACGCACAGGGGCGTGCTTACATCCCCGGCAGCAGCATCAAAGGTGCGCTGCGCACCGCTTGGCTCCTGCAGGCTGTACTGGCCGACCAGAGTACCGGGCACAGCCTTGCCCCCCGCCGCGCCACCTTTCCGGAAGAGAACTACGTCAACAAGCTGCGTCTGCGCACGCTGAAAGACGGCAGCATCGCTTCGGACGCCGTCAACAGCATTTTCCGTGGCATTCAGGTCTCCGACAGCCTCCCCATCCCGGACAACTGCATGATGCTGGCTGGAAAAACGGACTCTGCCACGGATGGCGGGACCCACAGTATCAACCTCTGCCGGGAATGCGCCGCACCGGGCACAGCCATCCGCTTCAAGCTGACGCTGGATCAGTCGGTGCTGAAGGGGCGTATCACCAAAGAGTCCCTTCTGGAAGCCATTCAGCAGTTTGATGCTTATTATGAGCAGACATACAGCACACACTTCACCCCGCCGCGCGGTGCAGTCAACCTGCCGCAGCAGCCGCACCTGATCCTTGGCGGCGGTTCCGGCTTTTTTGCCAAGTCGCTGGCATACCCCTATCTGGGTGAAAAAGAGGGGCTGCGCTGGACGGCAGAGCAAATGGCACAGATGTTCCGCAAGCACGGGCATGAGCGCGATATCGAAAAAGGCGTCTCCCCGCACACCATGAAATATGCCCGCTTTCGCGGCCGGGTCTATCCCTATGGATATTGCGGGGTGAATATCCTATGATCCAGCAGTTTCAGCTTGTTTTAGCGCCGCCCAAGGATGTACGCATCCCGCAGGCATGGGCTTACCGCCTGTATGGCTGGCTGATGGCGCAGCTTCCGGCAGATGTTGGCGATGCCCTGCATCTGCAAGGGGAGCACCCCATTGCGCATTTCCTGCATTTTTCGCCGGAAAAACAGGCGCTGGTCTGGACGGTCAACCTGCTGAACGAGGCAGTCCGGCAGAGCGTCTCTCCCCTTCTGACGTCTGTAAAGGAGATCCCGCTGCACGAACTGACCCTGCCGGTCGCAGAAGTCCATGTTTCCCCGGCGGTCTCTGCCGCAGAACTGATCCGCTTTGGCCGTTCCTGCGGCGAAAACCGCGCAAAGCTTGTTTTTCTGTCGCCCTGTGCCTTCAAGCAGTCCGGCCGCTATGCTATTTTTCCGCAGGAAGCCCTGCTTTTGCAAAGCCTGACTGCGCATTGGAACACCGCTTTCCCGGAATACGCCCTTACGGATGATGATGCGCTGCTGGCCTTGCAGCAGGGACTGCATATCGTGGACTACAACCTGCGCACCACACGTTATCCGCTAAAGGAAACGCGCATCCCGTCCTTTCAGGGCAGCGTAACGGTCGAAGCGCACCTTGCGCCGCCGCTTCTGGAGCTTTGGAACGCATTGCTTTCTTTTGCGCCCTACGGCGGGGTCGGCATCAAAACGACCCTTGGTATGGGCGGCACAGCCTTTTTCAGCGGGCGCACCGGTGCACCGTAAAAGCACCAATTTACAGCAAACAAAAAAGGTGAAGTGACCAGCGATCACTTCACCTTTTTTGTAGGAGTCATGCCCGGCAAAGCCAGCCGGACAGACCTTACCTGAGCTGCTTTCACTCATGATATGAGCCAGATGAAAAAACAGACGGGCCATATCCCTTGACTTCAGTCCCCCGGGGGAGTATACTCCGGGGCAGTGAAATATTCGGCTATGACGAGAAAGAGTACCCGGAAAGAATGTTACAGAGAGCTGCCGGTTGGTGCAAGGCAGTACAGGGCGTCCGCGGGAAGATCCTCTCCGAGCTTTCCGGCTGAATGGGCGGTATATGCGCCCCAGTAAGCGGGAACGGCAGGTCCCCGTTATCACGGGCCGCGCATTGTTGGATGCGCACTGAGGGGCCGGGCTTTGCACCGGCAATAAGAGTGGTACCGCAGAGGAGTTTATACGCCTTTGTCTCTTACGAACCGTAAGGGGCAAAGGCGTTTTTGTTTGCGGGAAAGCCATTTCCCGGATGTTTCATTGCCTTTACATCCGCAAAAATAAGTGTTCAAAAAAAGGAGTATTATCATGAAAACATTGGAAAAAGTAAGCGACTTTGTGGGCAAGTACATGGCCGCCATCGTTATTGTGGTGGCAGCACTGGCGCTGCTGTTCCCCGGCACCTTCAGCGTGGTAAAAACCGCGTGGGTCAACACCCTGCTGGGCATCGTTATGTTCGGCATGGGTCTTACCCTGAAGCCGGAGGATTTCAAGGTGGTGTTCAGCCGCCCGAAAGACGTGATCATTGGCTGCATTGCGCAGTTCACTCTGATGCCCTTCCTTGCATGGGCGCTGACGCAGCTGTTCCACCTGCCCACCGAGCTGGCCATCGGCGTTATTCTTGTGGGTACCTGCCCCGGCGGCACCTCCTCTAACGTGATGACCTATCTGTCCAAGGGCGACGTTGCGCTGTCCGTCGGTATGACTGCTGTTTCCACCGTGCTGGCTCCCTTCCTCACCCCGCTGCTCACCCTGCTGTATGCCGGCCAGCGCGTGGATGTGAACCCTGTAAATATGTTCCTGTCCATCGTCAAGGTGGTGCTGGTGCCCATCGCACTGGGCTTTGTGGTCAACCACTTCTTCCACGCTTTCACCCAGAACGCCGTCCGCGTGCTGCCGCTGGTCTCCACCACCGCCATCGTGCTCATCATCTGCGCTGTTGTGTCCGCAAACTCCGCTAAGATCATGACCAGCGGTTTGCTGATCCTTGCCGTAGTCATCCTGCACAACCTGCTGGGCTACCTCACCGGCTTTGGCGTGGGCAAGCTGCTGAAGCTGGATTCTACCAAGTGCCGCGCGATCTCCATCGAGGTCGGTATGCAGAACTCCGGTCTGGCCACCTCTCTGGCCGCTGCCCACTTTGCACAGTATCCGCTGGCAACCATCCCCGGCGCCGTGTTCTCGGTGTGGCATAACATTTCCGGTGCCGTCCTCGCCAACTTCTTTGCCCGCACCGCAGAGAAGAAGGACTGATCTTATACAATTAATAAGGGGCTGCTGCACAAGGTTTCTTCCCTGTGCAGCAGCCCCTGTTTTGTTTATCGCAGGCAGCGCCTCAGCTCCGGTATTCCTCCGGCAGCTGCTCCATGGTCTGCCACTTGTCCATGGCTTCTTCCAACTTCATGCCCTTGGCCACTGCATCGCGGCGGCAGGCGTTGACAGCCTGAATTTCCTTCATCTTGGCGCCGGTCAGGGTGTAGCCCTTCATGGCGATGAGGGTAGCCGCCCAAGCCACCATGGGGATGATGCAGAACAGCACGATGACCACCCAGTTCATGCCCGGGGTGTAGGGGTCATACTGGGTGGGCAGGCTCTGCAAGCCCACAAAGCTGACCGCAATGCCCACAACGGTAGCGGAAAGGCTGGACACCAGCTTGTCCACCAGGCTGAACAGGGTGCCCATGATGCCGGGGATGTAGTTGCCGCTGCGATAGGTCTCGTAGTCGGAGCAGTCGGCAACCATGGGGATGGGCATATCAGCGGTGGCGTAGTACGCACCGTAGCCGATGCCGAAGAAGGCGATGAACAGGATGGTGTACAGGTTGAGGGACAGGCCGTTCTCGCCCAGAATGGACAGGGTGAAGGCATCGCTGCGGCCCCAGAGCAGCAGCAGCACCAGCACGCCCACATAGCACACCAGCGCCACGGTGACGTACTTCATCAGACTGGCCTTCTGGCCCTCCTTCTGGCTGGTGCGGACGGTGAGCAGGAAGAAGGGCACGCTGCACACATAGCCCAGCACCATCATGGGCAGGTACAGGCCGTCGTAGTTGCCCATCATGCAGCCGTACAGCATACACAGCACCGTGGTGTTGTTGGCAATGGAAAGTGCCAGCTTGCAGCCTGCACCGGCCACCATCAGCCGCTGCATGGGGTTGTTGTTTTTGATGATCTGGAGGTACTCGCGCACCTTGATCTTCTCGGCTTTGCTGCCGCTGACGCCGAAATACTTGGGCTGATCCTTTTCCCAGATGCCAATGACAGCCAGCAGAGTAAGCAGAATAGAGATGACGATGCCCACCGGAGCCAGCGTGCGGAAGAACCCGGCAGAGGCGTAGCCGCCCTCATAGTTCTTGGCAAGGATGGGAGCAAAAAACTGCATAGCGCCCATGCCCAGCAGGCTGCCCACGGTGTTGAAGATGGTGAACAGCGGACGCTGCTTGGGGTCGTTGGTCAGTACAGTCTGACCGGAGCGGGTGCAGCTGGTCTGGAAGGTGTAGCCGATGACCCACACGGCGTACAGCCCCACAAAGGCGGCGTAGCGCAGCCCCATGGCGTTGGCGGGGATGAGCGGGGTAAGGCAATACAGCGCCAGTACACTGGCCGCCATGATGAGGTTGCCGATGACCATGAAAGGCCGGAACTTGCCGAACTTGCCGTTGGTGCGGTCCATGAGAGCACCGATGATGGGGTCAGTGATGGCGTCAAACAGACGCATTCCGGTGACCATCACCGAGGCAAACAGCATGCTCAGGGCCAGCACCTTGCTGCCGAAGGTAGCGATGTAGGAAAGCACCAGCACATAGTACACATTCGTTGCGCCGTTGTTCAGCGGAAACAGCACCAGCTGGTAGGTTTTGGCGCGGTTCACACTCGACGCCGTTGTTTTTTGTTCGCCCATTGCGGTCTCTCCTTTTGAAAAAGAAGGGCAGCCCACCCCGCCTTCGGGGCAGGCTGCCGCTTGCGAAAATCTGATTTTTCGGAGGGTTGATTATTCCTGATCTTCCGCCGGGGCAGTCAGAGCCTTTGCGGCCTTGCGTGCCTTGATGCGCTTGACCAGCATAAAGATGCTGACAGCCACCAGAACGCCCAGCACCACATCAACGCAGATCAGTGCGGTCTTCCACCAAGGAGTAACGGATACGATCTTGGTCTCTGCGGTGACGCCGTTCATAGCGTTGGAGTTGACCACCGTGTACAGGATGCGGTGGGTAGACTCACGCATGGCCTGCGTGATGTCGGCATCGCCCTGATACAGCTTCAGCAGCTCATCAGTCCACTGCTGGGCACTGGAGTCCCAGCTGTTGGTGCCAGCCAGCAGGCCCTGTGCCACGTCAAAGCTCTTCATGTAGATGCCGTAGGTAGCAAACACAGCGTTGCCGGAGAAGTCGGTGAGGTTGAAGCCAGGCAAGCCCCACTCGCCCCGGAGGATATTGGTCTGCAGGCCCTTGTGTGCACCGGACCAGATGCCGCCGATACGGGCAAAGGAGTTCATGACACACTTGGCACCACCCTCGGTGACTGCCATTTCAAAGCTCTTGAGGTACAGCTCACGGATGGCCTGCTCGCTGGTAAAGGTAGCGATGCAGCGGCAGCGGCTCTCGGTATCGTTCAGGGCAAAGTGCTTGATGTAAACGTACACGCCCTTGGACTGGATACCCTCCACCTCAGCAGCAGCGATCTTGCCGGAGAGGAAGGGATCCTCAGAGTAGTACTCGAAGTTACGGCCAGAGTAAGCAGTGCGGTGGATATTCATAGCAGGGCCGTACAGACCGGAAGCGCCCAGATCCAGCATATCGTTGCCGAGGCAGACGCCCACTTCACGCATCAGGTCTACGTTGAAGGTGGCAGCCATAATGTTCTCATCGCTGTAGGCGGTGTGGCAGGTAGACACGCCGGTCAGAGTCTGGGTAAAGCCCTGGGGACCGTTGTCGTCCACAGTGGCAGGCTTGGAGATGCTCTGCATCATAGCAGTGTTATGGAAGCCCTTGCCTACCAGCTCGGCCATCTCCGCAAAGGTGACCTGATCCAGCAGCTTTTCCCAATCGGGGTCGTCGTAATCCTTGCCGATCATCATGCCCAGGGTCATGCCGTTGTCGGCACCCATGGTGGGCATCTCGGTGGTAGAGCCTTCGATGCCCTTGTAGCTCTGGTAGGCGTTGATGTCCGCCATCAGGGCGTCGTTGGCCTCAATGGCGATCTTCTCGGGCCAGGTGCCGGTCCAGTTGGAGCGGCTCAGCATATTCATCTCGTCATAACCGTAGTAGGTCATATCGGCAGAATCCAGCTGGTTGGTGATCTTCTCGCCGGTAGCGGCAGAGATGGAGTAGGTCTCGGTATCGGTAACGTCGTTGGTGTAGTGGCAGGTAAAGTCGGCGTTGCCGTTGGCGGTCATGCCGTTGGCAGTGGTGTAGCCCTTGGCAGCCAGCACGTTGTTCACAGCGTCGTGAGCATCGTGGGCAGCGGTGAGGTAGTAATCACCAGCCTCCAGAATATAGGTCTGTGCCACGTTCTCGTCGTAGCAGGCCAGCTCACTGCGGGGTACGTTGATGGTAACAGTCTCGGTCTCGCCGGGGGCCAGCAGCTGGGTCTTGCCAAAGCCGCACAGCTCCACAGAAGCCTTCTCAATGCCGTTTGCCTTATCGTACTCGGTGTAGGGGGACTGGAAGTAAGCCTGCACCACTTCCTTGCCTGCCACAGAGCCGGTGTTCTTCACATCCACGCTGATGTTGAAGCTGTCGGTAGCGGCATCGTAGGAGGACTGGAAGTTGGACCAGTCAAAGGTGGTATAGCTCATGCCGTAGCCAAAGGGATAGGCCACGGTGGAGGCATAGTCGTACTCGCCCACGTTCTGGGTGCCCATGACCACATCCTCGTAGCGGGTCTCGTAGTAACGGTAGCCCACATAGATGCCTTCCTGATAGGTGGTGTAGTAACCGTTGCCGTCCAGACCGCCGTTTGCCACAGAATACCACTTGCTGGTATCCTTCTCGTCATAGTTGGTGTACTGGTTTGCGTAGTAGTCCACCAGACCGGGTGCGGTGGTGTTGTCGTAGCAGTAGGTGTCCACCAGATGGCCGCTGGGGTTCACATTGCCTGCCAGAATATCTGCCACGGCGTTCAGGCCGTAGGAGCCGGTGTAGCCGATCCACAGAGCGGCGTCCACGCCGTACTCGGGATCATTGAGGAAATCGCACTCCATGGCGTTGGTGGAATTGATCAGCACGATGGTGCGTGCAAACTCCTCCTTTGCCATCTTCAGCATCTCTTTTTCTTCGTTGGTCAGGGACAGCACATTGGTGCCATCCACAAAATCGCCGTACTCCAGATCAGCACCCTCACCGGCCACACGGGAGAGCATCACGATGGCGGCATCGCCGTAGGAGGCAAAGCTGGAGCGCACATCAGTGATGTTTGCACCGGCTGCCGCATCCGCAGCCTTGACGTTGGTGCCGTACAGAGAGACCGGCACTTCATTGATATGCCATGCAGAGCGGTCACCCAGACTGGTACCCTTGCCGGGAGAGCGGACATAGTCCTTGCCTGCACCGTTGGTGTAGAAGTCCCACAGCACGGGGTTCACATCAAAGCCCACATCCTCCAGAGCCTGCTTCCAAGTGGGAGCCTTGGAGGTGTCGATATCGGCAGAGCCGGTACCGCAGGTCACAACGTCCACGCTGGAATGGCTGAGCGTAGACACCTTGCTGCCCGCTGCCAGAGGCAGGGTGTTGTTATCGTTTTTCAGCAGTACAGCACCCTCACCGGTAAGCTGCTCTGCAATTTCCTTATCGTGTGCTTCCAGCTCTTCCACATTGCTGAAATCACTCTCGTAATACACGGCACTGTCGTCCTTGCCCACGGTCTTGTGGGTGGAGGTCTTTAATGCGATGTTCACGGCCTGTGCACTGGCAAATGCCAGGTTGGAACCGATGCAGGCACCGGCGAACAGTACCGTGAAAAGCACCGTAAGGATGCTCCACAGTACAACGCCAGAGCCTTTTTTCTTGCCCTTCTTCATGTTTTTCTCCTTTTCTTGTGTGTGTCAGCGATTGCCGCAGGCTTTTCATGGCCGCTGTGGCGCAGCCATTTTCAAAGTGCGGCAGTATATTCCAAGGTGTGGACCGGTACTCAGACCCAGTTCGCACTCTTCGACTTGGTTTTTACCAGCTTGTAGCTGGGGTTCGGGGCCGCCACGCTGCGGAAGCAGGCGGTGTCGATGCAGTCGCCTGCAACGGCTTTCAGCTCCACCTTCCCGTGCAGCGGCACGCGGAACTTGAAGATATGCTCCCCGGTCTGCTCTGCCAGCTTTTTGCCGTCCGCATACAGGGCAACCGTTTTCTGGTTGGAGTAGACCTTGACCTCGATCTCCTTCTCGGTGCGGTCGGTGAACCGCTTGGAGCAGATGTGAACGAAGTTCTCCTCGCTCCACCATGCTTTATAGAGATAGAAGCTGTCCTTTTTGGTTTTGCGGTCAAAGGTGACCAGACCCTTGTGGTTCATGCCCGGCTCGCCGCCCTGATCCCGGGCGTCGGCTGCAAAATCGAACATATTCCAGACATGGGTCGCCCACAGCCACGGGTGGCGGTCAAAGCACTTCAGCATATACTCGTGGTACTTGGCCTGATACTCCTCGGTGTGGTCGCCCCGGCGGGGGTGGGCACTGTGGAGGTTGGGCATCCCCTCGGCACCGTACTCAGAAAAGCCCAAGGGACGGTTGGGATACACCAGATGGAAAAAGCCCATCCACAGGTCGTTCAAAAACAGGCCCGGCACATACCAGCCCAGATACAGGTTCCAGCTGACCAGATCGGTGATGTGCGCCACCGGGTTGAAGGGGCCGCACATGGCGTAGCAGGCCAGTGTAGTCAGACGGGTGGGATCCATCTTGTGGCACAGCTCGTTGAGCACCCGGTGGTTATCCAGCATATCCGCCTTGTCCTTGGTGGAGATGGTGATCTCGTTGGACACACCCCAGCAGACGATGGAGGGGTGGTTGTAGTTCTGGTGGATCAGCTCTTTCATCTGGCTGATGGTATTCTCCCGGCCGTTGGGCAGATGCTCAGAGATATAGGGGATCTCTGCCCAGACCACCATACCGTACTTGTCGCACAGGTCGTAGAAATACTGGTCGTGCTGGTAGTGCGCCAAGCGGACGGTGTTTGCGCCCAGCTCCCGGATCAGCGCCATATCCTCGTCGTGCATCTCCCGGGTGATGGCATTGCCCAGACCCTTGCGGTCCTGATGGCGGGAAACACCGTGGAGGGGGTAGGGCTTGCCGTTGAGGAAAAAGCCCTTCTTCGCATCCACCGAGAAACTGCGCAGACCCACCTTGGTGGTCACTTCGTCCACCGGCTTGCCGTCCTGCATCAAACGAACCACACAGGTATACAGGTAGGGGTCCTTTACGCCGTTCCACAGGTGGGGAGCATCCAGATGGAGGGAAGCATTTTCGCCCTCACCTTTTGCAACCAAGTTACCCTCAGCGTCCAGCAGCTCCACTGCAACGGTGCCCTCGCCTTCCACCAGCGTTTCCACCTGAATGTCGGCGCTGCCCTCTTTCAGGGCAGGGGTGATCTTCACACCGGTATCGCCAAAGTGCCCCAGCGCAATGTGGTTTTTGTTCACCACCAGCAGGCTCACATCCCGGTAGATGCCGCCGTAGAAGGTAAAGTCTGCTTTCTGGGGGTAAACCCGGTCGTTAACGCTGTTGTCCACCCGCACCGTGAGCTGGTTTTCTGCCTGCAACAGCCCCGTGACCTCTGCCCGGAAGGTGGAGTAACCGCCGTCATGGGTGCAGAGCTGCTGACCGTTCAGCAGCACGGCAGCGCTGGCGTTAACGCCCTCAAATTGCAGCCAAACCTGCTGCTGTGCCGGGTCAAAGACAGGAGCCGCAAAGCTGGTGCGGTAGGTGCAGGTACCCCGCCAGTAATCGTTGCCGCCGTCCTGTCCGTCCACGGCGTTCCAAGTGTGGGGCAGTGCTACGGCAGCGGTCACGCCATCCGGGCCGGTGAACTGCCAGTCCTTCATAAGCTTTGCAATACTACGCATCCGATTCCTCCTGTTTTTTGCTGTGCTCCGGTAATTTTTCCGTACATTTTCTTTCGTTGTTATTTTATCAAAGCGACCGCATTTCGCAAGATGCCCGCGAAAATCGGTCGTTTTGCGTGCGCATTCGGTTTTTTGCTTCCAAATGTAAACCAATATATTTGTGTATTTTTCACAAGAAGATGTATCCAATAGACCATAAAAAGAAAGCCGCCGCAGGACTTCCCTTTTCGGAAATTCTGCGGCGGCTGCCGGTTTCTTAACTTATTTTTGCAGCGGAAAGATGATCTTTTCCGCAAAGAATTCGCCCTGCTCTTCCAAGGTCAGCGTGCCTTTATACTTCTGTACGATGCGCCGGATCACCTTCAGCTCGTATTGTGCGGAGCGGTTTGCCTGCTGTTCCGGCGGGCGCAGCGGGCTGATGATATTCACCACCACAAAGCCCTGCCGCACACAGACCAGCAGGTCGATGACACGGCACTCCGGGCGGGCAGTCTGCACCGCACTTTCCACCGCATGATCCAATGCATTGGCAAACAACGCGTACAGATCCCCTGCCTCGATAAAGCCCAGACAGCTGCCGTTTGCCACGGCATTCAGCTGGATGCCCCGGGACTCGCACAGCAGGCTCTTCTCGGTCAGCACCACATCCAGCACCTCGTTGCCGGTGTTGCGGTTCGCATCATAAAGGCGGGCTGCGCGCTCGGCCTCCTCGATGCGCTCTTGCGGCACCGCTTCGGGCGACAGCTTGCGGAGATCGGCGATCTGCACCTTCAGTTCATGGCAGCGCTTGTTGATGATCTGCACATTCTGCCGGGCGACCTGATACTGCTGACGCTGGCGCTCGTATAGCAGATTCAGCGCGTTCATTTCTTTTTCCATGGCAGATTTCTTGAACAGCTCTGTCTGGAAATACAATAACGTAAGAAAATAAAGCTGTCCGGTAACCAGCGTAGCCACCAGACTGGGCGGCCATGAATCGATAGAGGTATCGCTTAAAACCGCTGCCTGCACCATAAACAGGCTCCCAATAAAAAATGAGCTGAGCAGCTGCCGGGGGCCGATATGATACTCTCCTTTATAAGGTAGCTGCCGTGCCAGCAGGAGGTACACTGCCGCAAAGAATACCGCCCCGGACAGCAATTGTACCAGAACCGCCCAAGGGGAAGCCATGTTCAGCGGGTGTCCATACCGGGCAAATTGCAGCTCCAGAAAGCACCATCCCTCGTAGGCGCACTGCGCGATGAGCAGACTCCACACCGCGCAGTACATCGCCCCTTTTTTATTGATATCCGTGCACAGGTAGATCATTCCACCCAGCAGCGCAAAAAAGGAAACATAAAGTACCAGCAACAAGAGCTGCTGTTGCCACAGTGTTGTGGACTGTGCCAGTGGGTCCAGCAGCTGTGCCAGCAAAAGCAGCGGGAACAGCATCCCGCAGGCGCGCGCCCAGAAGTGAGAGCGATGCCGCAAGGGCAGGCAAAAGACCAGCGCCGCACCCCAGCGCAGCAGCGCCCGGAGCAGGCTGTTCAGCAGGGATGTGGTCACAGCACACCTCCCATGTAGGACGCCACTGCGGTAAGAAAGGCCGTGCGCTGCCGCCGGCTGATCTCCAGCCGGTCGTCTTTCACAAGGGCAAAGTCGCTTTCAATGCCCTTGACGTAGGCTAAGTTAACCAGATAGCACTGGTTGCAGCGGACAAAGCGGTACTCGGCAAGCTGCTTTTCGGCGCTTTGCAGGCTGGCGCGCACCGCAAATTCTCCTTTGGCGGTGTGGTAGTACAGCATCCGGCTGCGGGTCTCCAGATAATAGATATCCGCAGTGTCCAAAAGCTGGATGCCGCCGCCCGCCAGCTGCAGCACCACCTGCCCGCCTCTGCGCCGCTGCACCCGCTGGATGGCGCGGGAGAGCTTTGTGCAGAGCTGATAATAATTCACCGGTTTCAGCACATAATCCAGCGCGTCCACCTCGTACCCCCGGATGGCGTACTGCGCCATGTTGGTCACAAAGACCAGCACCACCTCCGCGTCCACCGCCCGGATGGCTTCGGCGGCGGCAAAACCGTCCAGCCGGGGCATCTCCACATCCATAAAAATGATGTCGAACCCCGGCGTATAGTGTTCTGCAATCTCGGAGCCGTCCGCAATGAGGCTGATCTCCACCTGTAACCCCTGCTCCTCGGCATATTGCCGAACGAACCGGTTCAGGCATTCCCGCGTTTCCTCCTGATCTTCCACGATTGCGATCCTGAACATCCTGCACCCACCTTCTCTCTGCGTCTGATCGCCGTATCACTCTTTTTATTGAAACATACTTTTCCGTGAAATGCAATGGAAAACCTTTGTTTGAAACGAGGTTGTTTTTAGACGCCCGTCTTGCAGGGGCGGCCAAGTTCGCACAAAGCAAGCTTCCTTCTGCAAAGCAAAAAGGCAGGATACCATCACTACGATGATATCCTGCCTTTGCTCGTTTATCGCTTTGTTGCGCCAGTATGATAAACAAAAAAACGTACCCAAACCCTTGCAGGTTCGAGTACGAACTGTATGGTGGAGAATTAGGGACTCGAACCCCAGACCCCCTGCGTGTGATGCAGGTGCTCTAACCAGCTGAGCTAATCCTCCATATTCGCTTGTGTTGTGCGTTCCGAACTGGAACGTGATTATTATAGCACGGCCTTTGCCGAAATGCAAGCCCTAATTTGAAAAACTTTTACTTTTTTCGAAACACTTTCCTTCCCAGCAAAAACGCCATGCCGGGTGCCGGGCGTGCAACATTACCGCCGGGCAGCTGCACCGGCCGCGCCCTGCACAAAAAATGTGCGGCAGGCTGTTGCTCTTTGCCTGCAAATCGTGTATACTTGGGGGCAGAAAGCTGCATAAGAGAAATCGAGGGATGTATATGCTGACACTTCGCGGGATCATCACGCTGGTAATATTGGCCGTGCTGTTTGCGCTGGCTGTGGTCTGGATCTCCAGACAGGGCGGCTGGAAGGGTGAGGGCTGCAACGGCAACTGCGCTTCCTGCCACAGCCATTGCGAGGACCCGGACGCCAAGAAGAAATAACCCAAACAGGGCTGCTGCACGAAACACGGTGCAGCAGCCCTGTTTTATGTTTTTTCACGGTTATTTGCTCAGAACGCACCGCGCTGGGCGGCATAGACGGCGATGGTGCTCAAAAGATCCTGCAGCGCCTTCTGGTAGGTGGTGCGGCCGATGTGCAGCTGCTCTAAGATCTCGTCCTCCGGGCGCTGCTCAAAAAAACGCATCCGCAGCAGGTCTGCCCGCATGGGGTCGTGCACCTGATAGTAGTCGATTCCCTCATCAATGGCGCTTTGCCAGCGGCGGTTTTCCGGCGTGCGCGCCCAGTGGCGCTCGCCGTACTTGCGCAGGGCGTTCCGGGTCAAGTCGCGTTGTTCCTGCGTCACTGGCGCTTCCCCCTTTTGGGCAGTTCCAGCGCCGCACTGCGCGAGAACCGGTTCTCGGCATCGAAAAAGCAGGCGTCCCGCTCGGCCATCGTCAGCCCAAGCATAGTGGAAAGCCGTTCTGCTTCGTCCAGCTTGAATTGAGTCTCGCCCAGCAGCTTGTGCCGCAGGGTGTTGCTGCTGATGTGCAGCACACTGGCCACATATTGCAGCTTGTAGCCACTGTCTTGGATGTAAGTGTAGATCAGGTTTGTGTTTGCCATGGCTTCGCTCCTTTTTTGTAGTTCACCGCGCTTGCAACAATCATTGGTTGTATTATACCCTGTTGTTGATTAACTGTCAACCTATAATTTCCAAAACGCTCGGCAATTGTTGATTTTCAGGAAATTTTCTGCTATACTCAAAGCAGAAAGCCGCGTTTCACGCTACAACCCATAGTTTTCAGGAGAACTACCATGTCCGATCTATCTACCCGTGTCCGTCTACGCCGGGAGCAGCTGGGACTTTCGCAGCAGGAGCTTGCCCGGCGCATGGGCTACCGCTCCCGTTCCTCCATCACCAAGCTGGAAAAAGGCATCAACGACCTACCTCAGTCCAAAGTAGAGGAGTTGGCGCAGGCTTTGGAGACCACCCCCGCCGCCCTGCTGGGGCTGGGCACGCCCTGCGCCTGCCCCCCGGGCTTTGAGCCTCTGCCCGCCATGGTGCAGGTACCGCTGATCGGCTCCATCGCCTGCGGCACCCCCATCACCGCCGAGCAGAATATTGAGTGCTATATCGGGGTGCCCGCTGCGTGGCACGCGGATTTTGCCCTGACCTGCCACGGCGACAGTATGTCTCCCACGATCTGCAACGGGGATATCGTCTGCATCCGCTGCCAGCCCGAGGTGGAGCAGGGTGAGATCGCCGCTGTGCGGGTGGGCGAGGAAGCCACCCTCAAGCACTTCCACCGGCAGGGCGATGCTGTGATGCTGCTGGCGGATAACGCCGCCGTCTGCCCGCCCATGTTCTACGCCGGAGAGCAGCTTTCGGAGCTGCACATTGAGGGCAAGGCCGTGGGGCTTTGCCGCGGCCTATAAGATAAGGAAAGAAAGGAGCAGCCCGTGTTCGGCAAAAAGAAAGCGTTCCCCGCTTACGACCCCGCCGCCCAGAAGCCGGTGCTGCGGTGCAGCATCTGCACTGGGGAGCAGGTGGCCGGGTTTCAGGATCTGCACACCGGCCATTTTACCGAGGTGCAGCTGATCCGCAGCCCGCAGGAATTGCAGTCCTTCCGCAGCCGGTACGGCATCCCCGCCGACTGCCCTATTGAAAAGATCTATTGAGCAAGGAGTTCATCATGCAGCAGGCACCCGAAGCCATGACCCTGAAGGTCATTGCCCATATCCACACCGCCTTTCCCACCAAGTTCGGCATCCCGCGTCAGAGCGGGCTGGTAGAAGAGTTGCGGGGCGAGATCATCTTTACCCCGGAATACCGCAACCCCGACGCCCTGCGTGGGCTGGAGGATTTCAGTCACATCTGGCTGGTGTGGCAGTTTTCCGGCGTGGTGCGGGAAAGCTGGTCCCCTACCGTGCGCCCGCCGCGCCTTGGCGGCAACACCCGGGTGGGCGTGTTCGCCACCCGGTCGCCCTTCCGGCCGAACCCTCTGGGACTTTCCAGCGTAAAACTGGAAGCCATTGAGCAGCGCCCGGACGTGGGGCCGGTGCTCATCGTGCGCGGTGCCGACCTGATGGACGGCACCCCCATCTACGATATCAAGCCCTACATCCCCTACGCAGACTGCCACCCGGACGCCGCCGAGGGCTTTACCGGGCAGACCCGCACCCACCATCTGGAGGTATCCTGCCCGGAAGCGCTGTGGCAGACCGTACCGGAGGCCGACCGCGCCGCGTTGCAGGGCGTGCTTGCCAGTGACCCCCGCCCCTCCTACCAGCACGACCCGCAGCGGGTGTACGGCATGGAGTTTGCCGGGCTGGAAGTGCATTTTACCGTGGACGGTGGGCTTCTCACCGTGCGGGACATCACCCTGTTATAAAAGGAGCCGTTCATGGAACTGCGGACTGTCAATACCTTTCTGCACATCGCCGAGCTGCACAGCTTTTCCCGCACTGCGCGGCAGCTGGGCTACTCGCAGTCGGCGGTGTCCTCCCAAATTGCACAGCTGGAAGCCGAGCTGGGCACCCCGCTGTTTGACCGCGTGGGCAAGACGGTGCGCCTGACCGATGCCGGGCAGACCTTTTTAGGCTATGCCCGCACCCTGCTGGAAACCGCTCAGCAGGCACAGGCCGCCTTGCAGCCCGCCCAGCAGGTGCGGGGCAGCCTGCGCATCGCGCTGGCAGATTCCGTATGCAGCACCTTTTTGCCGGGGCTGTTGCAGCGCTACCACGCCCGCTGCCCGCAGGTGGAGCTGGTGCTGCACACCGCCTCTTCGGACGAGATGCTGCAATTGCTGAGCACCAATCAGGTAGACCTTGTCTACACGCTGGACCAGCCTCTTTTGCAGCCTGCGCTGGTGCTGGCGGCGGATGTACCGGAGCCGGTGTGCTTCATTGCGCCGCCGCAGCATCCGCTGGCGCAGGAAAGCGTGCTCCCGCTGGACATTCTGCCCCGGCAGGAGTTTCTGCTTACCGAGCGGGGCATGAGCTACCGGGACGCGCTGGACCAGTGCATGGCGGCGCACGGCCTTGCCATCCACCCCTATCTGGAACTGGGCAGCGCCGCGCTGCTGTGCCAGATGGTGGAGCAGGGCATGGGGCTTTCCTTTTTGCCGGAGTACATCGTGCGCAGCGCACTGGCCGAGGGGCGTCTGGCGCGGCTGAACGTGCCGGACTGCACCGTTATGATGCACCGGCAGCTGTTCTACCACCGGGATAAATGGGTGACCCCCCAGATGAACGTGTTCATTGAACTGGTGCGGCAGGGCGCACAGATCAAATGATTGGGAATGCCCGCCGCGCTGAAAACCCTCTCAGGCGCTCCCGCGCCAGCTCCCCCGAAGGGGGAGCCAAGGTCTAAGGCTCATTGCTGAAGATTTAAAGTACAATGAGAAAGTTTCCCGCAGTGCTCTTGCCTCTCCCTTTGGGAGAGGTGTCACCGCAGGTGACGGAGAGGGCGCACGCCGTTGCCCTTGTTGTTAAAGTACTAAGTGCAATAAGAAACCTTCCCGCCATGCTAAAAGCTCCCCCTTTCGGGGGAGCTGGCATCGCGCAGCGATGACTGAGAGGGTTCTCCAAAACGAAAAACCGCCGAAGGTTTCCCTTCGGCGGTCTTTCGTATGATAGGAGGATCAAAAATGATCTTTGCTAAGTCTTAGTTCAGGATGGTCTGCTCGGTCTCGATGTCGAACAGGTGCACCTTATGGGGATCGAATGCAACGCGGACGGTGTCTCCGTTGCGAGCCTTGGAGGTGGGAGCAACGCGAGCGGTCATCTTGTTGCCCTTGTACTCCAGGTACAGGTAGATCTCAGCGCCCATCATTTCGGAAACATCGACCTTAGCATCCAGCTGGCAGTCGGTGTGCTTTGCCATAAACTCGGGCTCGTCGTCGATATCCTCGGGACGGATGCCCATCTTGATCTTCTTGCCAACGTAGGAATCCAGCTTGCCGTCGGCGGTCTTCTCCTTGGGCAGGGGGATCACGTCGCCGCCCAAGTCAACACCGTACAGGTCGCCCTTCTTGATCAGGGTACCGTCCAGGAAGTTCATCTGGGGGCTGCCGATGAAGCCAGCAACGAACATGTTGCAGGGCATATCGTACAGGTTCTGCGGGGTATCGACCTGCTGGATGATGCCGTCCTTCATAACCACGATACGGTCGCCCATGGTCATAGCCTCGGTCTGGTCGTGGGTAACGTAGATGAAGGTGGTAGCCAGCTTCTTGTGCAGCTTGATGATCTCGGTGCGCATGGAGGTACGCAGCTTAGCATCCAGGTTGGACAGAGGCTCGTCCAGCAGGAAGACTGCCGGGTTACGAACCATTGCACGGCCCAGAGCAACACGCTGACGCTGACCACCGGACAGAGCCTTGGGCTTGCGGTCCAGCAGGTGCTCGATCTCCAGGATCTTAGCAGCCTCGTGCACGCGCTTGTCGATCTCGTCCTTCGGGGTCTTGCGCAGTTCCAGACCGAAAGCGATGTTCTTGTAAACGGTCATGTGGGGGTACAGAGCGTAGCTCTGGAACACCATGGCGATATCACGGTCCTTCGGGGGAACGTCGTTGATCAGACGGCCGCCGATGTACATCTCGCCCTTGGAGATCTCCTCCAGACCGGCGATCATACGCAGGGTGGTAGACTTGCCGCAGCCAGAGGGGCCGACGAAGATGATGAACTCCTTATCCTGGATCTCCAGGTTGAAGTCGGTAACAGACGGGGCAGTTGCGCCCGGATAGATCTTGTAGATGTGCTGGCAGCTAATGGAAGCCATAATCGTTATCCTCCGTAAATATTTGGTGTTTCACGCCCTTGACGGCGTGTTGTTTCGTTGGTACTATAATAACAGATAATTTTGTGATATAAAATAGCATTTTATTGATTAGAGGTGTCAGATATTGCTGTTTGACTGGAACACCATCGCCGCACCGGCTGCACTGCTGGACGTGCAGCTTTCCGCGTCCCGCACCCTGACCGGCGAAGGGCTGTGGGTCTGCCTTGTTTCCAGCGGCAGATGCACGGCTTCCCTGCCCGGGGCATCGGCTGCGCCCGCCGGCTCTGTGCTGGTGCTGCCGCCGCAGTCCGCTGCGGCGGGGCACCTGATTTTAAGCCGTGCCCCGCTCACCCTGACCCCGGAGGATAGCTGCCACCTGTTGTGCGTCCAGCTGACCGGGCAGGCCAGCACGCAGTTTTTAAACGGCCTGCGGGAGTTGCCCTACCTTGCCAAAGGCGAGACCTGCCCTGCCGCCGCCGAGCTGATGGGGCGGCTTGCCGAGGAAAAGCCCACCCACAGCCGTGCCCGCAGCCAGCTGGCCTTTGCCCTGCTGTGCGAGCTGGCAGATGCCGACAGCGCCGCGCCCGCCCTGCCGCCGCTGGTGCAGGCCGCCATTGAGGATATCCGCGCCAACTACGCGGGACTGTACGGCGTGGAGGAGCTCAGCGAACGGCTGGGGGTCTCCAAAAGTCATCTGGTGCGCACCTTTACCGCCGCCGTAGGCGTGCCGCCGGGCAAATACCTGACCACCGTGCGCATCGAGGCCGCGCAGCGGCTGCTGCTGCACCGGGAGTACACGCTGGACGTAGTTGCCAGCCTGTGCGGCTTTTCCGGGGCCAACTACCTGTGCCGGGTATTCAAAAAAGAAACCGGCCAGTCCCCCGCACAATGGCGGGCACTGACCGGTCGCGCCGCACAGGCCGGGCTTACGCCCGAGGAGACCATGCGGGAACAGGAGATGTATATTTAAGCCGTCTCGGCCTTTTTTCTGCGCAGCAGAAACAGGGTCAGCAGGGCGGTGAGCAGTTCCGAGGCCGGGAAGGCCGCCCATACGCCCGGCATTCCGAACGCCGCGCTGAGCACCAGCGAGCAGGCCACGATGGCCACCATGCCCCGGCAGATGGAGGTGATGGAAGCCTCCGCCGGGCGGTTCACAGCGCTCAGATAGCCCGCCGCCATGATGTTGAAGCCCGCAAAGAAGTAGCCCACAAAGTACATCCGCATCCCGATGTGGGCGTACTGCGCCATCTGCACCGAGTTTTCGCTGTTGAACCAGCTTACAAAGGTATCGGTCAGCCCGAACACCGCGGCGTACAGCACCGCCGCCAGCACCAGCACGGTGCCGCTGCCCAACAGCAGCAGCTTCCGCGCTCCGGCGTGGTCATTCTGGCCGTAGCAGCGGCTCACCAGCGGCTGTGCGCCCTGTGCCACACCGTTGAAGATGGCGGTAGCCACCAGCGCAAAGTTTGCCACCACGCCGTAGGCTGCTACACCCACGTTACCCGCCAGACCCAACAGCAGAAAATTGAACACCGTGGTGGTCACGCCGGAGGAAAGCTCGCCCACAAAGCCGGAGATGCCCAGCTGACAGCTCTGCCCCAGCAGCCGTGCCGAGGGCATCTGCCGCACGAATTGCAGGGTGTTCTCCTTTTTAAAGAAGTGGCGGCTGCAAATGGCGATGCTGATGATGGGCGAAACCGCCGTTGCCAGCGCCGCACCGGCCAAGCCCAGCCCCAAGGGGAACATAAAGATATAGTCGAACACCACGTTGAACAGACTGCCGCTCAGGGTCGCTACCATGGCAAGGGAGGGGTCGCCGTCGTTGCGGACAAAGGCCGAAACGATGTAGTTGCACATAAAAAACGGGGTGAACAGCAGAAAGATGCGGGCGTAGGGGATGCCCAGTGCCACGATACCCGCATCGCCGCCCATGAACCGCAGCAGCGTCCCGGGCGCAAAGACACCCGCCAGCATCCACGGGATAGACGCCAGTATGGCGCACAGGATGGCGTTGGAAAAATACCGCTGCCCCCGGGCATCGTTCTGCGCCTTGGCAATGGCGTAGCGGGTCGCCGAACCCAGCGCGATCATGGAGCCAATGGCAAAAATAAAGTTATAAATGGGCAGGCAGAGGTTGAGCAGGGTAACGCCGTCTGTACCGGCGGCCTGCGCAATAAAATAGGTATCGGCCAGAATATAGCACGAGGTACCCAGCAGACCAAAAATATTCTGCGAGACATATTTAAAGAACTGTTTTGTCAGATCCATACATTTTTTCCTTTTCCTGTTGTTGCATACGTCTGGAAATTGTAGCATATCTGCCGCCGCAAGTCAACCGCAAAACCCGCCCATTACCGTATAAAAGAAGCAGTTGCGCACAGCGCCCTGCGGGTGTATACTGTACACTGCCGCACCTTGCGGCACACCTGAATGCAGAAAGGAAGAAGCCCTATGTCCGACAGGATCTTATTTTCCATCGGCGAAGCGCTGATCGATATGATCCCCTCCCGGGTGGGGTGCAGCTTTGACGAAGTACCCGCCTTCAGCCCCCGGGTGGGCGGCGCTCCGGCCAATGTCTGCGCCGCCGTTGCCCGGCTGGGCGGGCGCAGTGCGCTGCTGAGTCAGCTGGGCGACGACCCCTTTGGCCACAAAATTGCCCGGGTGCTGGCCGGATGCGGCGTGGAGCTTTCCCATCTGGAATTTACCAATAAAGCCAGCACCGCGCTGGCCTTTGTCAGCTTAGCAGAAAACGGCGAGCGCACCTTCAGCTTCTGCCGCAAGCCCTCCGCAGACCTGCTGTACGCCCCGGAGCAGATCGACCCGGGCTGGTTCTCGCAGGCCTTTGCCCTGCATTTTTGCAGTGTCTCGCTGGTGGACAGCCCCATGCGTTACGCCCATCTGGCCGCCATCACTGCCGCACGGGAGGCGGGAGCCATCCTCAGCTTTGACCCCAATCTCCGCTTCCCCCTCTGGCCGGACCGGGAGCAGCTGCGCCAGACCGTGTGGCAGTTTCTCCCCCTGACCCATATCCTGAAGCTTTCGGACGAGGAGCTGCCCTTCCTCACCGGCACGAAGGATATTGAAGCCGCGCTGCCCCGGCTGTTTACCGGCGATGTGCAGCTGGTGCTGTACACCTGCGGCAGCAAGGGTGCCCGCGCCTATACCCGCGCCGCCAGTGCCCACGCCCGCAGCCCCAAGGTGACGGCGGTAGACACCACCGGCGCAGGGGACGGCTTTATCGGCTCGTTCCTGTGGCAGCTGCAGCGGGACGGCGTGACCGCCGCCGAGCTGCCAAAGCTTTCCCGCAAGCGCCTGACCGAGTATCTGACCTTTTCCAACCGCTTCTGCGCTATCAGCGTGCAGCACCACGGTGCCATCGACAGCTACCCCAGCTTGGAACAGATGGAAGCGGAATATCCCCTGCCCTGAGGGTAAATTTACAGTGCATTCTGTATTTTTTAATATTTATATGCTATATTGTATAAAAAGTCCGCTCTTTCACCGCCCAAAAGGAGGAACCCATGCCCTTTGAGTTTGCTTTTCTGGACTGGCTGTACCAGTTCCGCAACCCGGTAATGAATGCGATCTCCATCTTTTTTGATTACGCCGGTGCCCACGGCGAGATCTGGATCGCGTTCACCCTGCTGCTTCTGCTCTTCCGGCGCACCCGCAAAGCAGGCTTTGCCATGGCGGTGGCGCTGGTGCTGTACATGGCGGCGGGGCACTTCTTCCTCAAGCCGCTGTTCGCCCGCCCCCGCCCCTGCGATATCAACACCACCATCACCATGCTGGTGGCGCGACCGCACGGGCACTCCTTCCCCTCCGGGCACACCGCTTCCGGGGTGGCGGCTGCCTATGCGCTCTGGCTGCAAAACCGGAAGCTGGGCGCGCCCGCACTGGTGCTGGCAGCTTTTATCGCCTTTACCCGGCTGTACCTCTATGTGCACTTTCCCACCGATGTCCTTGGCGGCGCAGTGCTGGGCATTGCTCTGGGCACTGCGGCCTCCGCATTTGCAAACTATATGGCGAATCGTAAGAAGAAACAACAAATTGTATAAGAAAAGGTCGCTACACGCATTTTGTGCAGCGACCTTTTTGCTCTATTATTCCGCCGGGAGCTGCACCTTCCGGTTCTGTGCCGGGTCCCAGCACACCAGCTCCAGCCGGCTGTCCGCAGGCAGGGCGGCGTCCGGCTTTGCCGTCTGCCAGCAGCGCTTGAGCACCGCAGCGGCTGCGGCATCCTCTGCGCCGGGCAGCTCGGTGCACAGCACCGTGCCCTGCCAGCCGTTCTCCGTGTACAGGCTCAGTGCGCCCGCCTTGCCGTCCAGAATGGCGGTGATGTCCTGCTGCAGCTGCGTGTAGCCCTCGGCGGTGGCGGCGTACTCGCCGTGCCACTTTTCAAAAAACACCGAGAATTCCCCGCACAGCTCAATCAGCAGGTCCTCTGTGCCGGTAGGGCTTTGCACCACCAGTGCCAGATCCTGCTCCTCCATATAGTCAAAGTCCGGGTCGTCCCATGTGTGCACGGTGACTTGCTGTCGGCTGAGCAGCATCAGCAGCTCCCCCTGCTTTTCAGCGGTGTCAAAATCGCCCTGCGGGCTGTTCCAATCTGTATTCATCGGTGTTCCTCCATTTATAAAGTGTGCAGGCAGTGTTTCAGGCTGTCTGCTCTCTGTCTGCGTGCTTTTCCGCTGCGGCGCGGGCCTTCTGTTCTTTTTTGGCGCAGTAGAGCGCACGGTCGGCGCGGTCCTTCACTGTGACCACGTCCTCCCCGGAAAAGGCGGCAGAGCCAAGGGAGACCGTCGGCAAAATGGTAAGCACCTTGCGCCGCTCTGCCAGCAGAGATTGCAGCGTTGCTGCGCAGCGGGCTTCGCTTGCCTCGTCTTTCAGCAGCACGCAAAATTCATCGCCGCCGATACGGTAGCAGTAGCCGCAGCGGGCGTAGGCTTTTTTGATGCAGTCCGCGATCTCGGCAAGGCAGACATCTCCCTGCAGATGGCCGTAGCGGTCGTTGATCTGCTTGAAGTCGTCCACATCAAACACCACCAGCACCCCGCCGCTGCGGCGCATCTCGGCGGTGCGGTTCAGGTAGCTGTTCTGGTTCAAAAGTCCGGTCAGCGCGTCCAGCTGGTTCCACATCTCGCTGCAATAGATATAGTACAGCACCGACAGCAACGTGACGCACAGCCATGTGACGTGCAGCTCCGGCAGTGCGATCTGAATCACGGTCTCCGCGCCCAGAAACAGGATCAGCGGGTAGATCAGCGTGCGGCTGCGGTTCTGAAAAGCCGTCGCCGTGCGCACCGTAGCCGCCATAAGGTACAGCATGGAGGCATAATACATGATGACATAAATATAGAAGTACCCGCCCCGGGCGTAGAGGTTTTCCGCACTCACCGAGAACACAGGCCCATAGGGCAGCGTTGCCGCCAGAAAAAGCAGATACACGCCCTCGCAGCACACCGCCGCTTTGAACCCGCGCCGGATGATGGATTTTTTGTCCAGCACATATACCAGACACAGTGCCACTGCCGGTGTCAGCCCGAAGCCCAGATAGTTGGACAAAATGTTCAGCCAGCGGTAGCCCGGCGGTGCGCCATCCACCACAATAGTGATGACCTCCAGCACCGAAATGCACGCAATGAGCACAAAGGCCAGAAAGAACCCGCGCTTCTGCTTTTTATTCAAAGATTCGCTCAGCTTTGTAAGAAAGCACATAAAGCCAAGCACAAAAAGATCAATGGTCGTTAAAATAAAAAAATATCTATCCATTGCAGATTATCTCGCTCTGTGCGCTGATGTCTTGGACAATGCGCATACCGTTTCGATATGCTCCGTATGCGGGAACATATCCACCGGGGTAAAGCCCTCGGCCTTATAACCCAGCTTTGTCAGGGTGGCAAGGTCGCGGGCGAGGGTGACGGGGTTGCAGCTGACGTAGACCACCCGCTTTGGAGCCATGCGGGCCACGCTGGCAAGGAATTCCGGGGTAGAGCCCTCGCGCGGGGGGTCCATAAAGATCACGTCTGCCTTCTCCCCTGCTGCGGCTGCCTCGCGGATCCAGCGGGTGGCGTCGGCGGCAAAGAAGCGGGCGTTCTTTACGCCGTTATGCCTTGCGTTGCCAATGGCATCCTGTACGGCGTCCCGGTTCAGCTCCACGCCCACTACCTGCTTTGCATGGTCAGCGGCGGTCAGACCGATGGTGCCAATGCCGCAGTAGGCGTCCAGCACCACCTCTTTGCCGGTCAGCTTTGCAGCTTCCACCGCAAGGCCGTACAGTACTTCGGTCTGGGCGTGATTAATCTGATAAAAGCTGCGCGGGCTGATGGCGTAGGTCTTGCCGCAAAGGGTGTCCAGAATGAACCCCTTGCCGTACAGCACCTTTTCCGCCTCGCCCAGCACCACGCTGGTCTTGCGGCTGTTCACGTTCTGCACCACGGTGGTCACGGTCACGCCGCGCTGCGCAGTTTCCACCAGCAGTGCCTTGACAAAGTTCTTCGCGCCCGGCAGCACCGGCTGCGCCGTTACCAGCACTACCATCACCTGCCCGGTGGCAACGCCCCGCCGCAGCAAACAGTGGCGCACAAGGCCAGTGCCTTTGTCCTCGTCGTAGGGCTGGTAGCGGCAGGCGTTGGCGGCAGCCCGCACCGCCTGCATCGTCTTGTCCAGCACCTCGTCCTGCAGCAGGCAGCTTTCCACCGGCAGCACCTTGTGGCTGTTTGCCGCATAGATGCCGGAGGTCAGTTTTCCACCCCAGCCGGGGGCAAAGGTGGAGATCACCTTATTGCGGTAGTGGTAAGGCTGCTCCATGCCCCGGATGGGGTGCACCGGGCCGTATTTGCCCAAAAGAGCCCGCACTTTTTCTTCCTTCTGTTTCAGCTGCGCGGCATAGTCCAGCCCCAGCAGGGGGCAGCCGCCGCAGTTTTTGGCACGCAGTTTGCAATCCATGGCAGTTTCTTCCTTTATATAACAGATACTCTCTTTTCAGGATATCACAGGGCGGGGTGGATTGCAACCGCAAGCCGGTGCGTTTTTTGCAGTTTTCTTTTTTACCGCCGGGGCTTTACTTTCCCGCGATGATTTGCCATAATAGGGACAGAAAACGACCGTTTACGGGAGGGCTACAAGATGAAGATCATGGTTTTTGATGTAGGCGGCACCGAGATCAAATACTCGGTCATGGATGAGCAGATGCACCGCACGGACAGCGGCGCGGTGCCCACGCCGCAGGATACGCAGGCGCAGTTTCTGGATGCAGTCTACCGGCTGTATGCGCCCCATAAGGACGAGGTGAGCGGCATTGCCATGGCGCTGCCAGGCTTTGTGGATAACCGCACCGGCTATGTGTCCAACGGCGGGGCGCTGCTGTACAACACCGCTACCCCGGTGGGGCAGCTGCTGGCAGAAAAGTGCGGCTGCCCCGTTATCCTGGAAAACGATGGCAAGGCCGCTGCCATGGCAGAGCTGGCAAACGGCGCGCTGAAAGGCTGCTGCAACGCGGCGGTGTTCATCATCGGCACCGGCGTGGGCGGCGGCATCATCGCCAACGGACAGCTGGTGCGCGGGGTGCACTTTACCGCCGGAGAGTACAGCTTTGTCAACACCAACGCCGAGGCGTGGGACGCCCCGGACCAGAACATGGCCTGCCAGTGCAGCACCAGCAACCTGCTCAAATGGTACCGTGCCCGCAAGGCGCTGCCGGAGGACGCCCCGCTGGACGGACGCAGCTTTTTTGCCGCCGCCAACGCCGGGGAGCCGGAAGCCTTAGAGGTGCTGCAGCGGTTCTGCCATGCGGTGGCGGTGCAGATCTTCAACCTGACCGTTCTGCTGGATGTGGAAAAGGTGGCCATCGGCGGCGGCATCAGCAAGCAGCCCCTGCTGCTGGAAAGCCTGCGCAGCGCCTACGATGGACTGTACGCCTCCCGGGCGGGACAAGCTTACATGGAGGGCTTACCCCGCTGCCAGATCGTGCCCTGCGCCTTCAGCAGTGAAGCCAATCAGGTGGGCGTCGCCGCCGCATATTTTGAAGCCATGCAGAAAAAATGTTGATTTTCAGCCGGTTTCATGGTACTATATCTGCCATGCGTTCTGCACGCAAAACACGAAACAAGGAGATCTTGAACCATGAACTACCTGCATAAATTTGCCGTTCTGACCCTCAGTGCTGTGCTGTCCGTCTGCCTGCTGGCAGGCTGCGGCGCTTCCGCGTCCTCTACCGCCTCCAGCGCTGCCTCCTCTGTGGCTTCTTCTGTGGCCGCTTCCGAGGCTGCTTCTTCCGCTGCCAGTAAGGCACAGGCCACGGTGGAGTTCACCGTTACCGCTGCGGACGGCAGCGTTTCCAGCGTACTGCTGAACGTGACCGACGGCGAAAAGCTGAGCACCGCACTGGCCGAGGCCGGGATCATCAGTCAGGAAGAAGCCGATGCAGGCTTTGTGACCACCGTGAACGGCGAGACTGCCGACTACGATAAGGATCAGGCATGGTGGTGCCTGACCGATGCTGCCGGTGAGATGACCACGGTGGGCGTGGCCGACATCGAGCTCCACGACGGTGACAGCTATGCCTTTACCTACACCAAGGGCTAAAAAGCCTGTGGCGCTGCACACCCGGGTGCTGCGGCTGGTGCTCAGCGGCCTGATGGGCGCACTGCTGGTGGTAAGCAAGCAGGCCATGAGCGGTCTGCCCAATCTGGAGCCGGTAAGCCTGCTCATCATCCTGTTTGCACTGGAGCTGCCCCGGGAGACGCCCGGCGCCATCACGGTATTCATCCTGCTGCAGGGCGTGCTGTACGGCTTTGGTCTGTGGTGGGTGATGTACCTGTATGTGTGGTATCTGCTGGCACTGCTGGCATGGCTGCTGCACCGCATGGATAACGCCTTTTTCTGGGCGGTGTTCAGCGGGCTGTACGGCCTGTGCTTTGGCGGGCTGTGCGCGGCGGTGTATCTGTTCGCCAAAACGCCCGCCTTTGCCCTGAGCTGGTGGCTCAGCGGCCTTTCCTACGATGCACTGCACGGCATCGGCAATTTTGTGCTGATGCTGCTGCTCTACCGCCCGCTGCGCCGTGCGCTGCAAATGGCAAAAAAGCAGCTGCGGATCTAATATTTTCTTTATAAAAACACAGAGCCGGACAGCCCGCGGGCTGTCCGGCTCTGCTTGTATTCAAAAATATTTTTTTCTGCATCGTTACGCATTCAGGCGGGCAAAGGCCTGCCGGACATCGCCGGAGAAATACAGCGTGCCCAGTGCGCACACCGGGCCTTCGCCGCCCAGTTCTTCCGCGCGGGCTACACCGGCCTCGATGCTGTCTGCTGCCTCGGCGGTGCAGCCGTAGGCGCGGATATGCTCTGCCAGCGTCTGCGCCGGCATGGCGCGGGGGTTGTGCGCCGTCACGGTCACGAACCGCTCGGCCAGCGGTGCCAGCAGCGCCAGCATCTCGTCCACGTCTTTATCTGCCATGATGCTGACCAGAAAGACGAATTTCTGCCCGGGGAAGCGGTCTTTCAGGCTCTGCACCGTGGCGCGCATCCCGTGGGCGTTGTGACTGCCGTCCAGCACAAAGGCCGGGCTGTGGCGCAGCAGCTCAAAGCGCCCGGGCCAGCTTACCTGCTCCAGTCCGGTGCGGATGGCGCTTTCCGGGATGTTCCAGCCCTGCTGCCGCAGCACCCGCAGGGCGGTGATGGCCAGTGCGGCGTTGCGGGGCTGATAACTGCCGATGAGCGGCAGCCGCACCCCGTCCAGCCCGTCAAAGCTGAAGGTAACTGCGTCCAGATCCCCGCCGGTGATCTGCAGCTTGGCAAAGTCCACCTCGGTAAAGGGGGCGTGCTGCTGCGCTGCCACCCGGCGCAGCACGGCGTCTGCCTCCGGTGCACCGCCGTAGCTCACCACCGGGCAGCCCGGCTTGATGATGCCCGCCTTGGCAGCGGCGATATCCGCCAGCGTAGGGCCAAGCTCCTTGACGTGATCCATGCCCAGTGCGGTGATCACCGCGCAGGCAGGCTTTTCGATGACGTTGGTGGAATCCAGCGTGCCGCCAAGCCCCACCTCCAGCACCACGATATCGCAATGCTGCTGCGCAAAGTAGAGCATCCCCAGTGCGGTGATGATCTCGAACTCGGTGGGCACGTCCTCCATGGCATCGGCGGCGGGCTTTACCTGCTCCACCAGCTCCACAAGTGCCTCGTCCGGGATCTGCTGCCCGTTGATCTGGATGCGCTCGTTAAAGCGATTGATAAAGGGCGAGGTATACAGCCCCACCCGGTAACCGGCGGCTTGCAGGCAGGAAGCCAGCATCGCCGCCGTGCTGCCCTTACCGTTCGTGCCCGCCACATGGACGAATTGCAGCTTTTTGTGCGGGTCGCCCAGTGCAGCCAGCAGGGTGCGGGTGCGGGTAAGCCCGGGCTTATGCCCCGCCCACTGCACCGCGTGGATGTATTCCATTGCCTGTTCGTAGTTCATAGATACTGCCTCGATTCAAGGAATAATATTAAAAATTTCGGATCACCGGAGCGTCTGCCGACGCTCCGGTGTTCCATTTTACGAATCTCTTACTTCTTCGCCAGCTTCATCAGGCTGCGGTTTTCCAGCAGGATGCGCAGCAGCACAACGTTCACGGCGCTCAGGATGAGGGCATTGGGGATGCGCACTGCCAGCGTTGCCCACGGGTAGCCGTAAAACAGGCGCAGCGCCAGCGAGGTGATGACCATGGAGCCCACAAAATGCCCCAGCAGCACGCTGGCTGCAAGCCGCAAATTTGTGGAAAGGCTGCTCAGCTTCTGCCATGCAAAGCCCGCCACTAAACCAATGGCGCCCGCGCCCAGCGTGATGAGCGGGTTGATGGCGTAGCCCGCCAGCACACCGCCGATGATATCGGCCACCGCGCCCACCGCAAAGCCTGCGCCGGGGCCAAACACCACCGCCGCCAGCAGCACCGGCAGACTGCCCAGATTGAACCGGACAAAGCCGGTGGAAATGCTGAGCACACGGCTGAACACGATGCTCATGGCTATCAGCAGGGCCAGCATGGTCAGGGTACGCACCGAAGTTTTTTTGTCGTTCATTGTAGTTGTCCTCCTTAAAAAGGAACAGCAGGCAGGACGCAAAAACGCCCTCCCCTGTGACAGACCGCACAAAGGAGGGCGTGAATTCCAACAACATTCACTTCCGGGCAAAAACCGCAGACGGCTCTCGCCTGCACCCAAGTCCATGCAGCAGCGGGATGCAGACCCTGCACCGCGGTCAAAACCTTCGTCCGCAGCACAACTCCCCGTTGATGCGGCACTTAACGCGCAGGGTCTTACTCTGTTGATGATGCCATTATAAACCTTTTTTTGCCGCTCTGCAAGCGCTTAAACAGACATCTTTGCCAAAGGGTCGTTTTTATTTTTAGCAGTGTTGTATAAACGTAAGACTTTTGCCCGCCTGTCTCCCTCTTTTCTTTTGGCGCAGAACGTGGTAAGATGAACACAAGATACCAAAGGGGAAACTGCCCCGGAAAGGAAATTTTCCATGAAATTCAGCGAAATGACCTATACCCGCCCGGACATCGACGCCCTGCTGGCACGGTGCAAACAGCTGGCTGCCAAGGCCGCTGACGCCCCGGACGGCGACGCCCTCATTCAGGTGTACTACGAGCAGAGCCGCGCCTTTGCAGACTACACCACCGCCTCCCAGCTGGCCAACATCCACTACACCTGCGACACCCGCGATGCCTACTGGAAGGCCGAGCAGGACTTTTTTGATGCCAACGGCCCTGCCGTGACCAACGCCAGCGTGGAGATCAGCCGGGCATTTCTGGCAAACCCCTATGTGGATGCCCTCACCGAGCACTTCGGCACCACCTGCGTGGCCGGTATGAAAAACGCTGTGCTGGGCATGGACGACCGCACCGTGGAATTGCAGCAGGAGTTCAACGCGCTGGTCAGCCAGTACCAGCAGATCTACGGCGGCGCGCTGGTGGAGCTGGACGGCAAGCAGCTGACCATCCCCCAACTGGGCCCCTACAAGGAGGATCTGGACCCCGCCGTGCGCCGCGCCGCCTACGAAGCCGAGGCCGGTTACTTTGACGCCCACCGGGACGAGCTGGACGCACTGTACACCAAGATCGTCAAGAACCTGAACCAGCAGGCGCAGGTGCTGGGCTACAAGGATTACAGCGAACTTTCCTATGTGCGCATGAACCGTATCGGCTACGGACAGGCCGAAATTCAGGCCTTCCGGGATCAGGTGGCAAGGGACGTTGTGCCCGAGCTGCAAAAGGTGATGGCCATGCGCGCCAAGCGCACCGGCATCACCCACCCCACCTTTACCGACCTGCCCATCATCTTCAAGGACGGCAACCCCAAGCCCATCCCGGGCTATCAGGCACGCATGGATGCCGCCCGCACCATGTACCACGAGCTGAGCCCCGAGACCGCCGAGTTCATCGACTTTATGCAGGACAACGAGTTGTTTGACGTGGAAAGCCGCCCCGGCAAGATGTCCGGCGGCTACATGACCAGCCTGCCCAGCTACAAGGCACCCTTCATCTTTGCCAACTGGAACAACACCTCCGGCGATGTGGATGTGCTGACCCACGAGTGCGGCCATGCCTTTGAGGGCTATGTGGCCGAGCGCGACCCCAACGTGCCCGCCGATCTGGAATGCCCCGCTATGGAGAGCGCCGAGATCCACTCCATGGCCATGGAGTTCCTCACCGCGCCGTGGCACCACCTGCTGTTCGGCAAGGATACCGAAAAGTACGCCCTGCTCCACGCCGAGGACAGCTTTGTGTTCCTTGCCTACGGCTGCGCTGTGGACGAGTTCCAGCACATCATGTACCAGAACCCCGACCTGACCCCCGACCAGCGCAACGCCGAGTGGCTCAAGCTGGAAAAGAAGTACCGTCCGTGGATCGATTTTGACAACCTGCCCTTCTATGGCCGCGGTGCCGGTTGGCAGCGCCAGCTGCACATCTACGAGTGCCCCTTCTACTATATCGACTACTGCCTGTCCACCATGGCAGCGCTGCAGTTCTTCCTGCTGAGCCTTGATGACCACAAGGACGCATGGCAGCGCTACCTCAAGCTGGTGCGCCGCGCCGGTCTTGCCAGCTACACCGAGCTGCTGCAGACCGCCGGGCTGAAGGTGCCTTTTGAGGAAGGCAGCGTTAAGGGCATTGCCCAGCAGATGACCCGCTGGCTGGAAGAGCATCAGGTGGGCTAAAGTCGTTTCGTGACAGCGGCAGGGCGTTTCGTGACAGTTTTCTTGCTTTTCTGCCGTGCTGCGGTATACTGAAGCCAGAGATTCCCCTTCGAAAATGGAAAGGAGTACTGACTTATGAGATCTTCCCGTTTGTTCCGGCGCGTCGTTGCCGGTCTGTGCGCTGCCGCTATGCTGTGCGGCGGCATGATTGCCTCGGCTGCTGCGCCCGCACTGCCCGCCGCCCCCGCTGCGGTGGAAGCTACCAACGCCGCCCCCAGTGATGCCGAGCTCAAGACCGCTTTTTCCAAGTTCACCGTCACCTATGATAAGGAGACCGGCGGCTGGGATCTTTCCTCTCCGCAGGAGCAGGCTAGCATGGCCAAAAAGTCCTGCGGGCTGTATCCCTATATGTTCTTGCAGGACGATAGCATTGCCTTTAATATGATCCTGACCTATATGGGCAGCAAGAAGCTGGACATCAAAACGGTCAACGTATCTGCTGATGACGAGCTGTACACCTTTACCTGTGACGAGGAGTACGGCGGCGGCTACGATCAGGATATGGGCTGCTGGTTCGACATGGAGCTGTTCCAGCTGAGCGATGAGGAGATCAGCTGGCTGAGCGAGTGGCTGAACGCCAAGAGCGTCACCGCTGTATTCGTTGGCCGGGACGGCACCACCCAGAGTTATGCCCTGACCAAGGAGAACCGCACCGCCATTCAGGAGATGGTCACCGCCTACAACCTGATGCTTTCCTCCACCGTGGAGCAGTGCGAGCCCATCCTGACCAGTCTGGCAAAGTAAACGTATTTCCAGAGTCCCCGGAGCGTCTGCGGATGCACCGGGTTCTTTTTTGCGCAAAATTTTAATTTTTTTGCAAAAAGCGCTTGCCAAACCGGCCAAGCTGTGCTATACTAATCGAGCTGTGATGTGCTGCTATAGCTCAGTTGGTAGAGCGCATCCTTGGTAAGGATGAGGTCTCCAGTTCGAATCTGGATAGCAGCTCCAGCTCAAACGCCCTGAAGTCTTAGGACTTCGGGGCGTTTTTCGTTTGCTTCCTCCGCTGCATCACAAAAAATACCGCCGCACAGCTGTGCGGCGGTATTTTTCATTCCTCCCCGTCAGGGATATTTTCTGCGTCCAGCAGATACTCCGTTTTGGTCTGCTGCTCCATCTGCTGCGCTGTCCAGTCCAGCTGCACCGCACCGCTCAGGTCCAGCGAGTAGTCCTGCGTATACTGCAGGCTGCCGGTGTTCAGGCTGCTTTCTGCCGCACTGAGGGCATCCCATGTAAAGTACAGGCTGTCCGGCGGCACGGTGCACTGCTTTGCCAGTGCGGTCAGGGCATAGCAGTCCCGGGCAAAGTCTGCGGCGCTGTCATAGGGGCCGAACAGCTCCACCGTCAGGGTCAGGTAGGCATCCCCGGCGGGCAGGGCGGCTGCCTGCTGCAAGGTTTCCGCCTTCGGGCCGCTCAGGTACATTCTGCCGCTGATATCCCGAATGGCAATATCCTGCGCATCCTGCTTATAGGCGGTGTACAGCTCGTCGATCGCCTGTGCGCTCAGGCGGTTCATGGTCTGCCGGTTCTCGGGTGTCAGCTCGTCAAACATCACGGGCAGCATCGCCATGCAGAAGCAGCCCGCCATCAGCACCAGACAGACCAGCACGGACACAAAATCGTACTTCCAGCGGCCGGGGCGTGCGGCAAAAAACAGCACCTCACACCCCAGCAGCACCAGCGCCACCGCCGGGGCGATCTTCAGGGTCAGCTGCACATCAAAGCCCGGCACAAAGAAGTACAGCAGAAAGAACACGCCCGCCGCAATAAGGCACGCGCCCAGGGTCAGGCTGCCCACCCGGCGCAGGGGCTTTTCTGCGGGTCTTTTTTCTGCCGGTTTCTGCTCCGGCGGAGTGGGTGTCGCACTTTTATTCTGCTCGGTCATCGTCATCCTCCGCAGGGTTTTCGTCCTGTTCTGCGCCGGTCACCGGCTCGCCCAGCAACGCCGAAAGCTCCGGCATGGCAAACTGGGTGTCCGTATCCGCAGCCTCGGTATCCTCAATCTCGGTATCTTCAGCCCGCGGTGCCGCCGTGTAGGCGTGGAAGTCCTCGGCCTCCTCTTCGGAGGGCTGCTTGCTCTTTTTGTTTTTCGGGCCGCGCACCAGCCACATACCGCACACGATCAGCGCCACGCAGACTACGATCTGCGGCAGAGCATCCAGCATCAGGTAGACAGCGCGGAAGAAGGGGTTATCCTGTCCCCAGCGCCACATCACATCGCCCAGCACCCGCATGATGATGTTATTGTAGAACACGATCGCGCCCAGTGCGATGAGCCCCCAGCCCACCAGCTTGTGGCTTTCGCCCATGAACTGGGTCATGCGGGCATCGTGCCAGTCAAAGTGCACCAGATAATCGTCCTCCGGGGCTTTTTCTGCCGCCAGCTGCGCGCGGAGGTTTAAGGTATCGAAAAAGCTGTACATATACACAACGATGCAGCCGACTACCAGTGCGTCCAGCCCCGTGGTGCTGCCTACAATAATGAACAGGCAGAACATGGTGATGAGCGAGAGCCCCCGCTTCATATAGCCCTGATACATCTGCCCCGCACCGGGGATGCAGGCAAACAGCAGGGTCAGGATCCCGTTTTTCTTCATAATCAGTTCCCTCATTTCTCAGTGGTGTCTGCACTGTGGTGCAAAAGCGCGTCCAGTGCATCGGATAGTTTTTCGGTCAGCTGTTTTTTGTCCTCTATGGGCTTGCCCAGCGGAGCGGTGGATTGCTGCGGCGCTTTGTCGTTCACCGGCTTGCCCAGCAGCTCCGGTTCGGTCTGCTGGGTGGTCTGCGGCAGCCATGTGTTCAGCTGCTGCCCGGTGTGCAAAATCTGTTCCAGCGTACCGGTACGCCACATGGTTAGCGCCAGCACGGCGGCCACGGTGGCCACAGCGGCGCGTCCCCATGTGTTCTGCATCAGCCGTATCCAGATGGTGCCCATCACCGCGCCCCGGGCGGAGCGCGGCGGCTGCTCCAGCACATCATCGGTCAGCAGAGCGGTGTAGCGGTCCATGCAGCGGTCGCAGTAGGCAAGGTGCTCGGCGGCTTCCAGCCGCTGCGTTTCGTCCAATTGCCCGCCGACCAGTGCCTGTAAGCCTTCCTCGCTCAGACAGCCTTTTACGTCAAACAGTTCCATGTACGCTCCTCCTTTCACAGGGTATGCGGTCGTTTTGCAAGATCTGCTGCGCCAGCATCTTTTTGGCGCGGTAGACCTGCGCTTCCACCGTTTTGGGCGGTCGGCCGCACAGTCTTGCAGCTTCGGCCATGGTGTGCTGTTCCAGCAGCACCAGACGGCAGGGCGTGCAGTAGGGCTCCCGCAGATCTAAGATCATCTCCGTAAGCTCCTCTTCGCCCAGTGCTTCCAGCACCTGCTGCTCCGGCTGCATACCGGGCGGCGCACCTTCCAGCGCCAGCACCTCGTCGCCGGGGGTGTTCATTTTGCGCACCCATGCACTGCGCAGATAGTCCTTGGCTTTGTTGGCGGCGATGCGCGCCAGCCATTGCTTTTCAAAGCCGGGCGGGCAGCGGTCGATGGCCCGCCACGCCGCCAGAAAGGTCTCCTGCGTCAGATCCTGCGCTTCCTGTACATCCGGTACCAGCTGGTGGCAGACCGTGTACACGAGCGCCTGATATTTCTGCACCATCGTGCTGAATTCCTGTGTTGTCAACGCGCTGCACGGCCTCCTTTCCGGTCTTGGATGCGCTGCTCTGCGCCGCCCTTCTGTCTTTAATACGAGGGAGCGGCGGCAGTTCCTGCAAAAAAACTAAAATATTTTCAAACTTTTTCTTCTTCCACAGATATGATACAATAGCAGTATAGCACACAGGGAGGATTTACGCCATGGCTTCTACCACTCGTCAGGCGCTTTTACAGGCGCTCAGCGCCGCCGAGGGCGCATATATTTCCGGCCAGCAGCTGGCACAGCAGCTGGGTGTCAGCCGCGCTGCCGTGCACAAGGCAGCAGCGGCGCTTACCGCGCAGGGCTATGCGCTGGAAGCCGCCTCCCGCCGGGGGTACCGCCTGCTGGGCGGCGACCCCTTCTGCACCGAGGCGGTAGGCCCCTACCCCGCCCAGGTGCAGTTGTACGACACGCTGGAAAGCACCAACCGCACCGCAAAGCTGCTGGCGCTGGAAGGCGCTGCCCACGGCACGCTGGTGCTGGCGGGCGGGCAGACCGCCGGACGCGGGCGGCTGGGGCGCAGCTTTGCCAGCCCGGCGGGCAAGGGGGTGTACTGCTCGGTGGTGCTGCGTCCGCCGCTGCCCGCCGCCAATGCCCAGACCGCCACCATCGGTGCGGCGGTGGCGGTGTGCCGGGCGGTTCAGACGCTGTGCGGGCTGGAACTTGCCATCAAGTGGGTGAACGACCTGTACTATAAGGGCAAAAAGGTGTGCGGCATCCTGACCGAGGCCGGTACTGACCTTGAAAGCGGCCAGCTGGAGTGGCTGGTGGTGGGCATCGGGCTGAACCTGACCGCCACGGCAGAGGACTTTCCCCCGGAGCTGACCGCCAAAGCAGGCAGCTTATATCCCGGCGGCCCTGCCCCGGTAGGCCGGGCGGCGCTGGCAGGTGCCATCGGGCGGGAGCTGTTAGCGCTGTGCCCGGGCTTTGAATGTCTGGACGAGTACCGTGCCCGCTGCTTTGTGCCCGGCCACTGGGTGACCGTGTGCACCGGCACCGAGACCTACGCCGCACAGGCGCTTTCCATTGACGATACCGGGCGGCTGGTGGTGCAGCGGGAGGGCGGCCGCACCGAGGCGCTGCGCTGCGGCGAGGTGACTATCCGCCCCACTAAGACGGAATAAACGGGAGAGCGGACGATTTAAAATGCCCTCCGCGTTGCTCTGGGCATGATTTAAGGAAAATTTATTTTAGATTTCGGCAGAACGGAACGCCTGCGGGCGTTCCGTTCTGCCATTTTCACGAGAAGGGTCGTAATGGTAAACTGCATTTGCAGCGCCGCTTCCTTCGGAAGCGCGGCGCTGCGGAGTGCGTTACCGTTTGCCTTCTCGGCCCCTCCTGTGAAAAAAGCGTTTGGAGCGCTCCGCAGAGCGCGACAAACGCGAAATTAAAAATAATTATTCCGCTGAAGATGCCCAAAGCGCAAGCGGAGGGCATTCCCAATCATTTTTATACAAAAAGCCCGCCGGCATTGTGCACGGCGGGCTTTGGTTTACAGTTTACTCTGCCTTGGTCTCGGGCTTTGCCTCAGCCTTGGCTTCCGGCTTTGCTGCGGGGGCAGCAGCGGGAGCGGCGGGCTTCACCACGGGCTTCGGGGGATTGGGGTCGTCCTTCAGCGGGAACAGGATGATGTGCTTGGGGCACTTCTGGGCGCACATACCGCAGCCCTTGCACTTGTCGTAATCAATGCGTGCCACGCCGTCCACAACATGGATGGCGTCGAACTTACAGGTGCGCTCGCACATACCGCAGGCAATGCAGGAGGTGGTGCACAGCTTGTTTGCCACAGCACCCTTATCCTTATTGGAGCACATGACCACCGGCTTGCGGGGGCCACCGACGTCGATCATGATCACCTGCTTGGGGCAGATATTAGCGCAGGCACCACAGCCGGTGCACTTGTCCTTGTCCACCTTTGCCACACCGTCCACGATGTGGATGGCGTCGAACTTACACACCTTGGTGCAGTCGCCCAGACCGATGCAGGCGAAGGTGCAGGTCTTGGGGCCGCCGTACAGGGCTGCCGCAGCAGCACAGGTCTGGATGCCCTTGTAGTCGTAGGCGGGCTTGCAGTGCTCGGAGCTGCCCTGACACTGCACAACAGCCTTCTTTTCTACGGCGCTTGCCTCGCCGCCCATGATCTTGGCAATGGCAGCGGCAGCCTTGGGGCCGCCGGGTGCGCACTTGTCGCAGGGCACGCCGTCCAGAACAACAGCCTTTGCGTAGTCGGCACAGCCTGCGTAGCCGCAGCCGCCGCAGTTTGCGCCGGCCAGACAGGCGGAAACTTCCTCAATGCGGGGGTCTTCCTCCACCGCCATGAACTTTGCGGCGGCTACCAGAATGATAGCACCCACAGCGCCCACGATGGTGCACAGGATAACAGCAGATACAATATTCATAGTCCTGTTCCTCCCTTACAGCGTAACATTGAACAGGTTTTCGACGATGCCGCCGAAGCCCATGAAGGACAGGCTGGTGATTGCAGCTGCGATCAGGGTGATGGGCAGGCCCTTGAAGGGTGCCGGGGGATCGCAGGCTTCCACGCGCTTACGCACGCCGCTGAACATGACCATAGCCAGCATAAAGCCGCAGCCTGCGCCGATGGCACAGATCAGAGCCTCGATATAGGCGTAGCCGAAGCCGTGTGCAGCCACATCTGCGCCGTAGTCGCCCACGACCAGAATGGTAACAGCCAGCACGCAGCAGTTGGTGGTGATCAGGGGCAGATAAACGCCCAGCGAGTTATACAGTGCAACGACGTACTTCTTGAGGAAGATCTCGATGAACTGCACCAGCACAGCGATGACCAGAATGAACACGATGGTCTGCAGGTAGCTCAGACCAGCCGGGTCCAGAATGAAGATCTGGATGGGGAAGGTAACGGCCGTTGCCATGAACATGACGAAGATGACAGCACCGGACATACCAACAGCGGAATCCAGCTTTTTGGAAACGCCCAGGAACGGGCAGATACCGTAGAACTTCACCAGCACATAGTTGTTGACAAGGATCATGCTGAAGAAGATCGCAGCGAGTTTGACGAGCATCTTATTCCGCCTCCTTCTTCAGATTGTCAAGATCACAGCAGCTCTTGCGCTCGATACGGGCGTCCAGCTTGCCTTCCAGCCAGATGCAGCCTGCCATCAGGATGCCGTAGCAGAAGAATGCACCGGGAGCCTGCGTCATGATGGACATCTTGGCAACGCTTTCCGGAATGATCTGGAAGCCCAGCCAGGTGCCGCTGCCCAGGATCTCACGGATGGAGGCCATCAGAGTAGCGGTGAGGGTGTAGCCGAGGCCCATGCCCACGCCGTCCAGTGCGGAATCCACCACATTGTTCTTGCAGGCGAACATCTCGGCACGGCCCAGAATGATACAGTTGACAACGATCAGGGGCAGGAACACGCCCAGAGCGTTGTACAGGCTTTCCATGTAGGCCTGCATGAACATCTGCACGATGGTCACAAAGCCTGCAATGATAACGATGTAGCAGGGCAGATGCACCTTGCCGGGGATGACTTTCCGCAGCAGGGAGATCATGATATTGGAGCACACCAGCACGAAGGTGAAGGCGGCGCCCATGCCCAGTGCGCTGGAAACTGCCGTGGTAACGGCCAGAATGGAGCAAGTGCCCAGAACCAGACGCAGAACAGGGTTTTCTTTGATGATGCCGTTGGTAAGGATGCTTACCTTGGACTTATTTTCTTGTGCCATTTCTTACCAACCTCCTTTTATGCCAGCTCGTTGAAGCAGTTGATACAATCATTGATGGCAGCAAACAGAGCGGTGGACGAAATGGTTGCGCCACTGTACGCATCGAAATCCTGATTCATCACAATGTTCTTGGTGCCGTCCATGCCGTTGAACTGTGCCAGGAAGTCATCGGTGGACACATTGGAGCCGATGCCCTTGGTCTGGGTAGAAGCGTCCACCCAGATGCCGGTCTCGGCGCCGTTGGCGTCGAAGCCCATGATGACGGTCAGGATGCCGCCGTCAAAGCCCTTTTCCTCGGCCTTGATGGCAATGCCGCCATCGGGAGCCTTTACCACGCCGGTAACATTGGCGGTGGTGTAATCGGTAACTTCCTCCAGCGTAGCTGCGTCCGAAACAGAGGGCATCACGCTGACATAAGCAGCCAGGGTGGTGCGGCGGGTGTTCTCCTTGATAACGGGAGCGGTCATGCCGTTCACCAGAGCCAGCAGCAGGCTGACGATCAGAGAGATAACGGTCAGCACAACGATGGGCTTACCGGTGGTTTCCCAGCTGGAATTTGCAGTCTTACTCATTTGCCAGCACCCTCCTTCGCTTTCTTTGCAGGCTTCACATAGCCATACGGGGTCTGACGGGTCAGATCATTGATGTACGGGACCCACAGGTTCATGAACAGCAGCGCGAAGGACACGCCCTCGGTGTAGCTGCCCCAGTAGCGGATAGCAAAGGTAACGATGCCAAGGCAAACGCCGTACACCAGCTTGCCCTTCAGGGTAAAGGGGCTGGTAACGTAGTCGGTAGCCATGAACACGGCACCGAACAGCAGGCCGCCGCTCAGCACGGCAACCAGTGCGCTGTGCAGATCTCTGGTAGCGATCAGGTAGAACACGAACACGCTGCCAACGTAGGAAGCCGGGATGGCGATGCTGATGGTCTTGGTAGCCACCAGATAGACAAGACCCAGCACGATAGCCAGTGCGCAGGTCTCGCCCAGCACACCGCCGTGGATGCCCATGAACAGGTCCAGCAGGCTCAGCTTGGAAGGATCTGCCACAGCCAGCGGGGTAGCCTTGGACAGCTGATCCACCGCTGCATCCGGGAACACCCACTTATTCATGGAGCCGGCAAAGCTGATAAACAGCACGATACGGCCCACCAGAGCGGGGTTTGCAAAGTTCATGCCAATGCCGCCGAACAGCTGCTTGACAACGATGATAGCCACCAGATCGCCGATGATCAGCTGACCGATGGGCATACCCACGGGCACGTTCATGGCCAGAATGATGCCGGTGACCACAGCGGACAGGTCGCTGATGGGGTTTGCACGCTTCAGCAGCTTGCAGTACAGCCACTCAAAGACCACACAGGCCACCACGGAAACGGCGGTGACCAGCAGGGCGCGCACGCCGAAAATGATCGCAGAGGCAACCACGCAGGGGCACAGTGCAACGATCACGTTAGCCATCAGGCTCTGGGTGGTCTCGTCACTGCGGACGTGCGGGGAAGCCGAAACAATAAGCTTCGTATCCATTACTTATTGCCTCCTTTTTTGATTTCGCCAAGATAGAAGGCCTTGGCCAGACTCATCATCTGGGTGACCGGGCGCTTTGCCGGGCAGACGAAGGAGCAGCTGCCGCAGTTGAAGCAGTAGTCAGCGTGCAGCTTGCCCAGCTCCTGCACATCGCGGGCGGCGTAGGCCTGATTGACCTCCACAGGCTCCAGACCCATGGGGCAGTACTCCACGCAGCGGCCGCAGCGGATGCAGGGGTTGACCTGTGCGGGCTGTGCAGCTGCCTTGCTCAGCAGGATCAGACCAGAAGTGGTCTTGGTGGTGGGGTAGGAAAGGTTCTCCACAGCGGGGCCCATCATGGCACCGCCGGCAACCACCTTGCCCAGCTCGCCCTTGACGCCCACATAGTCCAGAATGTCCTGATAGGCGGTGCCCACGGGCACAACAACGTTCTGGGGCTTTGCGCAGGCATCGCCGTCCACGGTGATGGTACGCTGGACCACCGGCATACCGGTAGCCAGATACTTGCCCAGCGTGGAAACGCTGGTCACGTTCATCACGATAGCGCCTGCATCGGCGGGCAGACCGCCGTGGGGCACCTCGCGGCCGAGGCACTTCTCGATCAGGATCAGCTCTGCGCCGGTGCCGTAGACACTGGGCAGGGGCTTGACCTCAATAGCGCTGTCGTCCTTGGTCTTTTTGCACAGCAGGTCGATGCACTCGGGCTTGTTGTTCTCAATACCAATGATGCACTTCGGGATGCCGGTATACTGCAGCACAGCCTTGATGCCGCGGATGATATCATCGCTGCACTCCAGCATCTCCTGCGTATCGCTGGTCAGCCACACCTCGCACTCGGAGGCGTTGATCAGTAAAGTATCCACCGGCTGCTTGGGCTGCAGCTTCACATCGGTGGGGAAGCCTGCGCCGCCCAGACCGACCAGACCGCACTCGCGCACGGCAGCAAGGAAGCTTGCCTTATCGGTGACTTCCGGTGCCTTGACGGCCGGGTCTACGGTCTGCTTGCCATCGGTCTTGATGACAACAGAATCGCACATACGGCCATTGGACAGACGGAAAGCCTCCACTGCGGCTACCGTACCGGAAACGCTGGAGTGGATATTTGCGGAGACAAAGCCGCCCGCCTCACCGATCTTGGTGCCGACGAACACTTCATCGCCTTTTTTCACCAGCGCCTTGGCGGGTGCGCCAATGTGCTGGCTCATAAGGATGCGTACCTGCGCGGGCAGAGGCATCGGGACAGGTTTGCTTGCAGCAGTTGCCTTGTCATGCGGCGTATGCGCGCCAAGCGCCGCACGTTTCAGCTTGTTCAACATGGATTTCAAATCCCCCATTCTGCTTGAATTGCTATCCCCACGCCCATGCAGGCGCACTGGTACAGGGACAGCAGCTGCTTAACACACTTATTGTATCATTTTGGCGCGGGAAGTCAACGACATCGCGCCCCAAATGATGAATTTTCCTGAACTTTCTTATTCGTTTTCGTCAATTAGTTTTGACTAACCACCGTATTTTTCTTTTTGTTCTCCCCTCTCTGCCGTTTGCCTTTACTGCGGGAATATGCTATACTATACCTAACATGACAGGCGGAACGTCCCCCGCTCCGCTCCCGAACTTCACAAGGAGGCACCAAACCATGAAAGTTCTCAAAGCTCTGCTCGCCGTCCTCACCACACTGGCTGTCGCCCTGACCGCTATTCTGCTGTTCTGGCAGGATAAAAGCGCCCCGCGCTATATCAAGATCTACGAAAACGAGCAGTAATTATTTCTTGCAAAAACAACACCCCGGTCAGGCGGTAAAACCGCCCGGCCGGGGTGTTTTATTTTATATCTGTTTTTTAACTTATCAGGACGCCGTCTTGATGAGCCATGCGATCGTATAGGTCTTGCTTCCGATATTATCTACTGCGATGCCGACATAGTCTGCCTCGGTTTTATCAAGACCAAAATAGCCGCCGTCTACCAGCGGCTTGTCGGTTCCTTCTGTATAGCGTACCTGTGCCATGGTCATGGTGACCTCTGCACCATCAATTTTCAGCGCACGAGCTTCTTCTACAAGCTCGCTTCGCGTATTTTTCATATCAGTATCGTTCCAGTTTGCACCGCACTTTTTCAATGCTGCCATATAGCGTTCTGCCAGAAGGTCCACTTCTGCATTTTCTTTCAAGTCCGGCTTTCCAAGCTCTGCACGCGTTTTATTCAAACCGTTCAAAACCTGCGTTCTGACCTCCTTGCTTGTTTCGTGGAGCGGAGCCGACGGGGCAGATGTACCGCCGCAAGCGGTGAGCATGGTCAGTGCCAGCACCGCAGCCAGCGTAAGTGCAACCAGTTTTTTGATACATTTCATAGGTTTTGCCCTCCTGTAAATAATAAATACCCCGGCAGACCACGCGATCTGCCATAAAAGCAGTGTAACCCCGCAGGCGACGGCTGTCAATGCACGAACCACACAAAAACGCCGCCGACTTTTCGTCAGCGGCGTTTGCGCATATTCAGTAGGTCATCACGACCACCATAATGGGGTATTTATCCCTCGTTTGGGAGTCGGTGTTCTGCACAACGCCCACGCCCACAAGGGTGGCTTCCTTACTCTTGACCAGTGCATTGTTGCGTTCTGCGCTCACGCCCTCTGTCTTGTCTGCCCACTTTTTGAACTGTTTCGCATCCGGGTAAGCGCCCTGCAGTGCGCCAAAACCGATTGATGCTTTTTCGCCCACCTTCTTCTTGCGGACTTTTGCACAGGCATCAATATAATCCGTGTTGGTACTCGGATTCTTGCCGTACTTGCCCTTGACGCCATCCAGCTGCACCTGTGCCATCTCCTTGGCGATCGCACAGGCCTGCTCGTTCAGTTCCAGCGGGGTGTTATTGCCGTAGTTCTTGCGCACTGTGTTCAGTGCTTCCACCACTGCGGCCTTCTTTTGTGCCCCGGTATTTTCCTCTTCGGGGTCTTTGCCGGGTTCTCCCGTTCCGGGGTCGGTGGGGTCTTTGCCGGGTTCGCTGCTGCCCGGCTTATCCGGCGCATCCGGCGCGGAAGGGCCGGAGGGCCCGCAGGCTGCTAAAAGCAGCAGCACCATTGCAGCTGCAAGGACCGCTGCCGTCCATCGTTTCCAAAGCTTCATCTGTGGTCCCTCGCTTTCTTCTTATGGGAGCGCATTGCTCCCCAGTTTCATCTTATCCCCTGCTGCGGTGTGCTGTCAATGGGCAGATGCGCCAAACTTTGCCGGAAAGTTTCGGCAAAGCGTGCAAAAGGCAAAATACAGCACACATTGCCCCTCATCCGGCGCTACGCGCCACCTTCCCCCGGCGGGGGAAGGCTTTCGCGCGGCTGGCGCACTGCGCGGGCTTTTCTGCACGCAAAAAGACTGCCGCACAGTCTGTGCAGCAGCCTTTCGGGCTTAGTAATCGTTTTCGCAGCCAAGCAGGAATTTCATGTAGGCAAAGGTGCGCTCACGCCCCAGGTCCCGCACCATGCACAGCAGCTTTTCCAGCAGCGCCCGGGTCTCCGGGTGCATCAGGTAGTGATCCTTGCTGCGCTGGTAGTACTCCCACGCGGAGGCATCGGTGTACTTATCGCCCAGATAGATCTGGCTTGCCGCCACCCGGTCGCACACCATCTCGCAGACATACCGCAGGGGGATCTTCATGCCGGTCAGGCCGGTCTTGGTGGTGCTGTAATCGATCCAGTATTCCAGATGATGCTTGTTGCGCCCCTTGTGGTGCAGCCACGCCGAGGTGTAGCCCTTGGCTGCGCGCTCCGCCTCGTTGGGGCTGTGGTCGCCCTGATAGTAGATGCACCCGGGGATGAACTCGGTGGGGCTGTACTTGCTCAGGTCGTGGGCAAGGCCCTGCTCATACAACCCGCATTCAAAGCAGTATTTCATCACCAGCAGCTTGTGCCGGGTGATAGTCTCGAAATGGCCTTTGATGTTCATGCTGTTATTCCCTCCACTGCACCGTGATGCGTCCCTCTTTCAGCCCGCGCAGATCATCGCTTTCGGAAAAATCCTCCCGGTCCATGGTCAAGTTGGGGTTGTAGTAAGGGTCATGCAGGATGTTCTCCTTGCCGTGCACCTCGTACAGGCGCTGCTGCTCGGCGGCAAAGCGCCGTGCCTTTACCGGGTCTTTTTCGTCCCCGCCGCGGCTCTTGCTCTCGTAGTGGGTCAGCTGGGCGTAGGGCGTCCAGGCAATGCGATAGCCCGCATCCCGCACCCGCAGACAGAAGTCCACATCGTTGAAGGCCACCGCAAAGGCTTCGTCCAGCCCCTTTACCTCGTCCCACACGCTGGTCTTTACCAGCAGGCAGGCACCGGTAACGGCAGAAAAGTCCTGCACCGTGGCGGTGCGGAACAGATAGCCGCTGCCGCCGGCCTTTTTGTACTTGTGGCTGTGCCCTGCGTAGCCCCCCAGCCCGGTAATGACGCCCGCGTGCTGGATGGTCTCGTCCGGGTAAAAGAGCATGGCACCGCACACTGCCGCCCCGCCGGGGTGGGCGCATTGGCGCAGAAGTTCAGTGAGCCATTCGCCGCTGCTCACCTCCACATCGTTGTTCAGCAGCAGCAGATACTCGCCCGTGGCGTACTTGCGGCCAAAGTTATTGATGCCGGAAAAGTTGAAGCCCTTTTTCGGGTAGGTGACCACCCGCAGACCGTCGTAGCGCTGCTGCGCCTTTTTATAGTAGACAAAGGTGGCGGGGTCGGTGGAATTGTTCTCCACCACGATGACCTCAAAGTGCTCCCATTCGGTCTTTGTCCAGATGCTGTGCAGACACTTTTCCAGATCCTCGGTGTGGTCCTTGTTGGGGATAAGGATGCTCACCTTCGGTTCGCCCACGATGTCCCACTTCACCCGGTAGGTGCTGGGGAACAAACCGTCCTCCACCGTGCCGGTGCGCCCGGTGCGGGTCAGGTGGTCTGCCAGCGCCTTTTTCGCCGCTGCCGCCACATAGGGCTTGGCATCGGCACCACCGGAGGTAGACCCCGCGTGCACCCGCCAGTAGTAGAGCACCTGCGGCACATGGGCGGCACCGCCGGTCTTTTCCAACAGCCGCAGGAACAGGTCATGATCCTGACTGCCGTCGCATTCCGGGCGCTCGCCGCCCAGCTGCTCCCACAGCGCTTTTTGGAACACCGCCAAATGGCAGATGTAGTTGCAGCACAGCAGGTAGTCCGGGGCGTAGTCCGGCTTGAAGTGCGCCACCATGGGGCGGCGGATGCTCTTGGTGAACAGGGCTTCATCGCTGTACAGAAAGCCGTCCGGCTCGCCGCGCTGCCGCAGCTGTAAGATGGCCTTGCCCATGGTGTACAGGGCATGGGGTGCCAGAATGTCGTCGTGGTCAGCCAGCGCCAGATACTCCCCTGTTGCCAGCTGCGCGGCGGCATTGGTGTTGGCTGCAATACCCTGATTTTCGATCTTTTTGTATACGATCTGTTGATTCTTTTGCTGATATTCCTTTACGATCCGCTCCACGTCCCCGTGGGCGGCGTCCGAAGCATCGGCAAGGCAGAGCTGCCCGTTGGGCGCGGTCTGCCCTACAAAGGAATCCAGAAATTCCCGCAGGTATTTTTCCGGGGTATTGTACAGCGGGGTCAGCACCGAGATGGTGGGCAGGCCGCAGTCTGCCGCCGTTTTGCCTGCCATCTCGGCACGCTGGGCTTCCAGCACCTTTTTGGCGGGCAGGTAGCGCGCACGCTTGCCGAAGCAGCGGCGCTTCACAAAGCCCGCGCCGCGTTTGACCATGGTGGGCAGACCCTCGTCCTTTGTCAGCTGCACGGCATAGCCGACCAGCTCCTTGGCGCGTTTCAACCGTACATTCATATCAGACCTCGCCGCGCTGGGTCGCCTTGTAGGCGGCGCAAACTGTCTGGGTGTCCCCGTTCATTTTCAGGTGACCGTGGCTCAGCCATGCCACCTTGGTGCACATCCGCTCGATCTGCTCGATGGAGTGGGACACCAGAATGACCGTGGTGCCGCCCGCCATCAGCTCCTGCATCCGCTTTTCGCACTTCTGCTGGAACAGGAAATCGCCCACCGACAGCACCTCGTCCGCGATAAGGATATCGGGCTTGGTGATGGTGGCAATGGCAAAGCCGATGCGCGCCACCATGCCGGAGGAGTAGTTTTTCAGCGGCACATCCAGAAAGTTTTCCAGCTCGCTGAATTCCACGATCTCGTCAAATTTTTCGTCCAGATACTTGGGCGAGAAGCCCAGCACCGTGCCGTTGAGGTAGATATTCTCGCGGGCAGTCAGATCCATATCAAAGCCCGCGCCCAGCTCAATGAGCGGGGCGATGGTGCCGTTCACGGTCACCTTGCCCTTGCTGGGCTTGTACACCCCGGCAATGGTCTTGAGCAGGGTGGATTTGCCCGAGCCGTTCAAGCCCACAAGGCCGTAAAAATCGCCGGGCATGATGTCCAGACTGACGTCCTTTAAAGCGTAGAACTCGTCGTATTGCAGCCGCCCCTGCACCATAGCCAGAAAGTACTCCTTCAGGCTCTCATGCTTTTCCTTGGAAAGGTTGAAGCACATGGAAACATTGTCCACTTTGATGATCGGTTCCATTGTTCACCCTCCTTAAATGTGCAGCACAAAGCGGTCCTGCGTTTTGCGGAACACCTGCAGCCCCACTACCATGGACACTACGGCGCAGATGCCGCAGACAAGGAACATATTCCAATCCAGCGGGATGCCCCACATCACTGTGCGGCGGAAGCCCGTGATATACCAGTACATGGGGTTCAGCTTGATGATCTGCTGCATATTGAAGCCGCCGATGGAAAAGGTCATCTGGGTGGGGTCGTAGAAGATGGCGGAGAAATACAGCAGCGCGGTGACGAACACGCTCCAGATGTGCATGATATCCCGGAAGAACACAGTAGCCGCCGCTAAGAACATACTGACCCCGAGGCTGAAGAAGAATAAGGTCACCAGCGGGTACAGCGCCTCGAGAATGGTCAGGTGGAAGGGTGCGCCGGTAAAGATCATGACCAGCAGCAGCGCCACAAAGCTGAAGATGCAGTTCACCATGGCAAAGCAGCATTTTTCCAGCGGGAAGATATACTTGGGGATATACACTTTTTTCAGCAGCGGGGCAGCGCTGAGCACGCTGCTCATACTGGTGGAGGTAGCCTCGTTGAAGAAGTTGAACAGCAACTGACCGCACATCAGAAAGACGGCAAAGTTGTCGATGCCGCTGCCGCGCATATCCATCAGGCTGCTGAACACCGCCCAGTACACAAGGCACATCAGCAGCGGGTTCAAAACGCTCCACACCACGCCCAGCACGCTGCGGCGGTATTTCAGCTTGAAATCACGGCTTACAAGGTTCCACAGCAGATAGCGGTAGCGCCAGAAGCCGTTCCACATTGCTTTGAGTTTTGCCACGGGCGATCACCACTTTTCAAAATACTCGAACTTCTGGGCGGCAAAGGGCTCGTGCAGCTTGTCCTTTGCGCTGGTCTTGTGCTCGCAGCCGCAGTCCGGCCACTGCACGTTGACGGTGGGGTCGTCGTAGGGGATGCCGCCCTCGCTGGTGGGGTCGTACACATCGGTGCACTTATAGCAGAACTCTGCCACATCGCTCAGCACCAGAAAACCGTGGGCAAAGCCCTCCGGGATATAGAACATCTTCTTGTTGTCCTCAGAGAGGGTCACGCCCACCCACTTGCCAAAGGTAGCGCTGTGGGGGCGGCAGTCCACGGCTACGTCATACACCTCGCCCTTGGTCACGCGCACCAGCTTGCCCTGGGTGTGGTTTTTCTGGAAGTGCAGCCCGCGCAGCACGCCCCGGGTGGAGCGGCTCTGGTTGTCCTGCACAAATTCCTTGTCGATGCCAGCCTCTGCGAACTGATCCTTCTGGTAGGTCTCCATAAAATAGCCGCGGTCATCGCCGAACACCTGCGGCTCAATGACCACCACGCCGGGGATCTCGGTCTGCGTAAAAATAAACTTACCCATGATATTTTACCTCTCTTTTTTCTGAAAGCTTTTTCTTTATCTGGAAAAGTCTGGTTTTGAACAGGCTTTTACGCTTTGTTGCGGCGCTTTGCCGTTTTGCGGCGCTTTTTCAGGCGTGCATGCACCCGCAGCACCAGCACCGTGACCACCGCCGCACCCACGGTGCAGCCCACCGAGATGCCCGCCAGCAGCCATGCGCTGCTGCCCGGCTCCACGTCCCTGGCGGCTTCCAGCGTTGTCCCGGCGCTCTGCTCCAGCAGCTCGGCCAGACCGGTGATCTCAGCCTTTACCCGCACGCTGGTGCTCTCCTGCTTTGCGCCGCCGTTCAGGGTGTACACTGCATACACGGCGGGCTCTGCGCCCAGCAGATACTGCTCCGGCAGTTCTAAGTCCACGGTAACATCCTGTGCGGATAAGCCCTCGGCCAGCAGCAGCTTCACCCCGGGGTCGGCTACGGTAACGGTGCCAAGGCTCTGCCCGCCGCCCGCCACTGCCAGCTGTGCGGTGACCGTGCCGCCGGGCAGCTGGGTGTAGTTTTTATAGGTGGCAAAGGCGTAGTCCAGCAGGGTGCGCATATCGTTATATTTATCGGTGCTCAACTGGCTTTGCATGGTCACGCAGATCAGCCGTACCCCATCCTGCTCTGCCAGACAGACATAGCTGTACCGGGCGGTGTTGGTGTAGCCCAGCTTAGAGCCCAGCACGCTGCCGATATGGTAGCGGCTGGAGCCGATGCGGATCTTATCCTGCTGGGAGAAGTAACGGGTCACCGGCTGAATGTTGGTGGACTGCATGGTGTACATCTGGTTGCGGGTGAACACATCCTCAAACCCCGGCTGCTGCAGCGCCCAGCGCAGGATCTGCGCCATATCGTAGCAACTGGTGTAGTGGTCGTCATCGCTGATGCCGTGAGGGTTTGCAAAGTGGGTGTGGGCAAGGCCAAGCTCCTCCACCTGCGCATTCATGGCCGCCACGCCGTCCGCAATGGTTCCGCCGCCGAAATATTCTGCCAGCAGGTTGGCACCGTCATTGGCGCTTGCCATCTGGGTGGCGTACAGCGCATCCACCAAGGGGACTTCTTCCCCTTCCAGCAGGGCGATGTGGCTGGAATCCGTGCCCGCCAGCGAGTAGACATCCTCGTGGGTCACGGTCAGCTTTACGTCATCCCAATCTCCCTGCGCCTTTTCGCAGGCAAGACCGAGGGTCATCACCTTGGTAATGGAGGCCGGGTGCAGTTCCTCGTCCATATTCTGCTGCGCCAGCACAAGGCCGGTGTCTGCATCCATGATGCAGTATGCCCGGGTATTGGCCAGCGCCGGGCCGGCTGCTGCCGCGCCGGGCACCAGCACAGCGCCTATCAAAAGCAGCACAGTGCACAGTGCTGCGGTAAATTTTTTCATCTGGTATTCTCCGCTTATCCGTTTTATGCCAGCAAGGCATCATTTGAAGTATACCACATTTTTTCCCCGCTGAAAAGAGATTTACGCATTCCTTTGTCCCAGCAGCACCGGCTGCAGCTGCTCACCCCGCAAAGCGGCGTCCACGGCGGCGGGCAGCAGGGCAAGGTCTGCCTTCAGGCTCTGAGGCTTTGTAACGGGGTCGTCCTGCCCGTAGGGCACAAAGTAATAGTGCTTGCGCTGGCACAGCCGCGCCATGTTTTCGCCGGAAGCGCCAAGGCCGTCGTTGGTGGAGACCGCCAGCACCACCGGGCTGCCCACCCGCAGCAGGCTTTTGGCAGCAAGGGTCACCGGCGTATCCGAAAGCCCCGCCGCCAGCCGCGCCAGTGTTGCGCCGGTGCAGGGCGCGACTACCAGCGCCTGTGCCAGCCGCCGGGGGCCCAGCGGCTCCACCGCCTGCAAGGTATCCAGCACCGGCTGCCCGGTAACGGCCTGCAAGCGCTGCCGCCAGCTTTCCCCCGTGCCGAACCGGGTATCCTGCTGCGCGGCAAAGCTCATGACGGGCAGCAGCGTCCAGCCCTGTGCCGTCAGCGCCTGCGCCGCACCCAAGGCATCCTCCAGCGTGCAAAAGCTGCCGCACACCGCAAAGGCAAGGCAGCCCTTTTTCTCTGTGGTCATACCGTTCCCTCCCGCTCCTGCAAAATGGCCTGTACCGTGCGCGCCAGCGCCTCCCCTGCCGTTTCCGGCGCCCAGACCGTCGGCAGGCTCAGCGCGTGCAGCGCCGTATGCCCCAGCCGCCGGGCGGCGGCAAAGTCCGTGCCGCCGGGCTTTGACGCCAGATCCACGATCAGGCACCCCTTCGGCAGCGCCGCCAGCACCGCCGCCGTCAGCACCGGCGCGGGGATGGTGTTCACCACCGTATCAAAGGCGGCAGCTGCGGCGGCAAGGTCTGTCAGCGGCACCGCCCGCAGACCCAGCTCCTCTGCCATCGCCCGCTGCACCGGGCGGCGTGCCGCCACGGTCACCCGCGCGCCCAGTGCTGCCAGACGTACCGCCAGCGCCCGCCCCACCGGGCCAAAGCCCAGCACCAGCACCGCCGCGCCCCACAGGGTACGGCTGCGCCGTTCCAGCAAAATGCCGATGCAGCCCTCGGCGGTGGGGATGGCGTTATACACGGTCAGCTCCGGGCGGGCAAAGTAGTCCACCAGCTCCACCCCCGCCGCCCGGGCAATGGACCTTGCCTCCTCCGTCACCTTACCGCCCAGCGCCAGTGCGCCGGGCTTTGCTGCGCCCAGCAGCTGCGCCAACGGCAGACCGGGCTGTTCAAGCGGAAGCGGCAGCAGGATGTAGTCTGCCTGCGGCAGCTGCTGCACGCGGCCTACCGTATACCCTGCCCGCGCTAGTGCACGCCCTGCCGCCGCCTGCCGGGCATCGCTGCCAACCACCGCAAACCGCTTTGTCTGTCTCATGCCGTCATCTCCCCTTTTCCGCTGTGCGCCATCCTATGCGGGCAGGCAGAAATGCGTGCGGGGAGCCTTGCGGTGCTGCCTGCAAAAACGGGGCACAGAAACGCCCGTAGACGTCTCTGTACCCCGAAATCCAAACGATTCTTCCGCTCTCAGCTGCGCTTCTCGGTCAGGTCGGTGCGGCGGGTCACCTTGTGGATGGTGCCGTCCGGCTCCTGAATGGATGTGCGCTCCAGCTGGCTGCGCAGGCTGGCCTTGATGTCGGCCAGATACTCCTGCCGCAATGCCTGCTGCTCGGCTTTTTCGGCCTCGGTCAGGCCGGTGGTCTTGCTCTTTTTGGCCAGCGCATTGATGCGGGCGATCTTTTCTTCTGTCATGGGGGAAACCTCCTGTATTTCATCGTAAAATATGCTATAATGTAGGCAAGACCATTATAGCAAAGGATGATACCAATGGCAACACAACGCAACTATGCCCAGCAGATGGACGCCGTGCTGGCAACCCTTGGCGATACCCGCCCGCGGCTTTTGCTCCACGCCTGCTGCGGCCCCTGTTCCAGTGCCGTGCTGGAACAGCTGTGCCGGTATTTTGAGATCACGGTGCTGTACTATAACCCCAACACATGGCCAGCGGCAGAGTACTACCGCCGGGGCGAAGAGCTGCAAAAGTTTGTAGCAGCCGCCCACCCGCTGGGGGTGACCGTGGTGGAGGACAGTTACGACCCGCAGCAGTTCTACGCCGCCGTAGCCGGGCTGGAAAACGAGCCGGAGCGCGGCAGCCGCTGCACCGTCTGCTACCGGCTGCGAATGCGCCGCGCCGCGCAGTACGCCCGGGACAACGGCTTTGACTGGTTCACCACCACCCTGTCCATCAGCCCCCACAAGGACGCCGCCCGCATCAACGCCATCGGGCAGGAATTGGAGACAGAGTTCGGAGTAAAGCACCTGCCCTCGGACTTCAAAAAGCACAACGGCTACCTGCGCAGCCTGCAGCTTTCGGAGCAGTACGGCCTGTACCGGCAGGACTACTGCGGCTGCGAGTTCAGCGCAAAGGCAAGAGGCATTGAGGGATAACGCAAAACGATTTGAAATATCCTCCGCGCCCTCTCCTGTGAAAATGCAATGCCGGACAGCCCGCAGGCTGTCCGGCATTGCTCTTATAAACCGGCATTGCCGCACCGGCGGCACATCATTTTGCGCAGAGCGCAAACATCATTGCGCCAGCACATCATTTCTGCGTCAGCAGAACCTCATTTCTTATTCCTCCGGCAGTCTTGCCACCAGCAGGGTAAAGACCACCAGACCCACGCAGGGCACGATGTTGGAAGCCATACCGGCGGCAAGCCCCGCACGCTCCGCCACCATGCCGATGACCCACGGCATCAGGATGGCACCGCTGGAGGCCACCGGCAGCATGATGCCCATGCTGGTCACACTGGTCATGCGGCCTGCGCTGGCCACGGCGGTGGGGTTCAGCCCGGACATGGAGATGGCAAAGGCGAACAGCAGCACGATGGCTGCGCCCTGCGTGTGCGCCATGACCAGCAGTACATAGAACACGGTGCACAGCACGCTCATGCCCACCATGGCCTTGCGGGGCTTTTTTAAGGGGAACACAAAGGCGATGAGCAGACGTCCCACCAGCGTAGCGCCCCACATCACGGTAACGGTGTAGGCCGCCAGCGTGCCCGCAATGATGCCGCTGCCTTTGAAGTAGGTCACCATCCAGCCGTTGACGCTCTGCTCGGCGGCGTTCTGGAAGAACAGCAGCCCGGTCAGCAGCCAGAAGCGGGCAGAGCGCAGAAAGCTCCAGTCGATGGCTTCTTTTTTCGCGCTGCTTTTGCCGCCGCGCAGCGGGGTAAAGACGTACACCAGCCAGAGTATAAGCCCCATCGCCGCCAGCAGAAAGACCGCAAGCTCGGTGCTTACCCGGGCTGCTGCCGCGATGAGAAAGGGACACAGCAGTGCGCCGCAGGCGTAGCAGCTGTGCATCAGATTCATGCCCCGGGTGCGGTCGGCAGAGTGATCGCTGACCAGAATGGTACAGGTGTTGATGACGCTGCCCTTGGCGATGCCCACCACAAAAAAGGCCGCTGCCAGCAGCGCCACTGCACCGGTCAGCCCCATGACGGCATAACCCACCGCGTAACCAATGGTCAACAGCAGCACACTGCGTTTCATGCCCAGCGCACTGGGCAGCATGCCCATCAGCAGCCCCGCCAGCAGGTTGCCCACGCTCATCAGGGAGAGCAGCGTACCGGTCATGCCGTAGGCAAAGCCGTAGCGCTCCTGTAGCAGGCTGACCACCACACCTGCGCTGATGGCGCAGATGCCGCTGAAGAAAAAGGTCGCAAAGCCCGCATTGCGCAGGCGTGTGTTCTGTTGTTCCATGGTGTTCCTCTCTTTACGGAAATATCCTTTCTCTATTTAACCATTTTTTCGCAGCTTTGCAACCGGATTTTCTTACAAAACACAGCAAAAAAGCTGCTGCACAAAAACGTGCAGCAGCCCTTTGCTTTTATGATATGTATTTCTCAGTCCAGATCCTCGGCTTCCAGCACTGCGACGCCTTCGTTTTCAAAGGTCTTGCGGAGAGTTTCGGCCAGACCCGGGTTGGGTGCCTTGTTGTGGATGCACAGGATGATCTTTCCGTTCAGGCTGGCGGCTTCCACGCCCACGGATGCGCCATCCGGTGGCACCCAGACACCAAAATCCGTGGTGTACTGTGCCAGCTCCGGGGTGGCGGGCATCAGCGGGTTGCCCAGATAGCTGAGCCAGAAATCCGAAATGGTGCCGCCGATGTACTCGCCCATCTGGAACACCCGCTGCTTAATGCGCAGAGGGGCTTTTTGCTGGTCCACCTTGTACACCCAGCCCATCTGCTCGGTCATGCGGCGGCGCTTGGACTGCGGCTGCAAGTCCCGCTTGATTTCTGCATCTACGTCAGATACAAAATCCGCAAGGCGGGTGTTTGCTTGCAGCTGCACCGTATGCTCAAAGCTGCATACGCAGTTGTACAGTGCGTTCGGCACACCAGCCACATCGCGGGTATCGGAGGAGTAGGAATACCGGATATTCTCCTTGCCCAGATACTCCCGCATGGCCATGCACAGCAGACTCATCAGGGCGCTTACCGGCTTTGCGTTGTTTTCCAGTGCTTTTTCCACAAGGCTCTGCTTGCTCAGGCACACCCGGGTGCGGCGCAGCGCTCCCTCGTAGGTCTGCACCACGTCCCGCTGGATGGCATCGCTCCCGGCCTCCACGGGCGGATACTCTGCCAGCATAGCCTCCATATCATAGGGCGGGTCGCACACGATCTGCTGCACCGCAAAGGCAGTGCCGTAACGCAGGTTGCAGTACTGCTCCAGAATGCTGGTGAACAGGGGCGATACCCCGTGGCCGTCCAGTAGGAAGTGGTACCAGTCAAAATAGACGGTATCCCCTTCGCAGCTGACGCAGAACAGATAGCCGTTCGTTTCCTCCGGGATATTGCGCATGGTGCTGCCGGGGTACACAAGGCAGGGCTCCGTATTGGGCTCCAGCCACATCTCCCGCTTTTCCTGCACCAGACGCTGGGTGTAATAAGGCGCACTTGCCAAGGCCGTTGTCAGTGCCCGCTGCAAGAGGGTGATATCCACCGCATCCCGCAGCGAGAACTGGTACCGGCACTGGATCTTTTCCCGACGAAAAAAGTACATGATTCCCTGAAAGTTATATTCCGTCGAGCGCTGTTGTGTTTCCATTGGTTTTTACCCCACGTTTGCTACCAGATAATCCACCAGATCCCCCATGGTGACAAAGTTGCGCAGCTCCTTTTCCGGGATGCGCAGACCAAAGGTCTCCTCAAGATCTGCCACAATGGTCAAAATCTCCATAGAGGACAGATCCAGATCGTCCATCAGGACGCTGCTTTCGGTCACATCCTCCGGCGATACCTCTGCGACATCCTCCAGAATAGCCGTGATCTGAGAAATGATTTCTGCACGTTCCATCGTATTATGCTTCCTTTCTGTTGCGTTTTACTTGCGCACCAGCTTGCCCGTAGCGTTGCGGGGCAGCGGCGTTTCGCTGAACTCCACCACACCGATGCGCTTGTACAGCGGGACGGTGCGGTTCATCTGGGCAACAAAGTCACGCACGGTCTGCTGGTGCTCCTTTTCACAGTATACCACAACACCTATCTTTTTGCCCAGTTCTTTTACGATACATTCCTGTACGGCGGGACATTTTTCTAACATGCCCTCCAGCTCCTCGGGGCTGACGTTCTCGCCGCTGTCCAGAATGATCAGGTTCTTCTTGCGTCCAGTGATGTAATAGTAGCCATCCTCGTCCACCCGGGCAAGGTCGCCGGTGTGCACCCAGCCGTCCTTGTCAATGACCTCTGCGGTGCCCTCCGGGTCCTTATAGTAGCCCATCATCACGCAGTCGCCGCGCATGCACAGCTCGCCGTCCGGCTCGATCTTGTAGTCCATAAGCTTGCTGCCCTGACCCACAGCACCAATGTGCTTTTCGTCCTGCGCAAAGTTGATGATGCCGGCGGCGCAGGTCTCGGTAGCGCCGTAGCACTGGATGACGAACATGCCGTTGTGCGCCATATCCAGCAGCACCTGCGGGTCAAACATGGCAGAGGAGCCGATGGGCACCCACAGCTCGCCCAGACGGTCGCGGCGGCCGCGCATCACATCCTTGTGCAGAGAGTTCATGATCATCGGCACTACGGACATGACCTGACTGGGCATTTTCTGGATATCTCGGTAGAAGTTGCGGATATCGTTGCCCAAGTTGAGCGGCCAGCCCATGATGGTGGTGGAGAACAGGTCGATGAAAGCGCCCAGATGGAACATGGGCAGCACCATGTAGTGGCCGGGCAGGGGCTCCTTCTGGCTGATCTTGTCCTCCAGCTGTGCGGAGATGGCCCACAGCACATGACCTGCGCTGAACAGGTTGCGCTCGCTCATCATAACGCCCTTGCTCAGGCCGGTGGTGCCGGAGGTGAACATCAGCACCATCAGGTCATCGTGCCCGATGGGGTGCAGCTCTGCCGCCGGTTCATAGCTGCGGAAATCATCCATGGGGTGCAGCAGGCTGCCGTAGGCGGCCTCCAGCTGTGCCTTGTTGCCGTAGTCCTCGCCGTCGGTCAGGATGGCGGCGGGCTCCACCAGTTCCAGCTCGTGGGACAGTTCTTCCCAGCTCTTGCGCTGGTTCAGCGGTACCAGCACGCAGCCTGCCATAATAGCGCCAAAGGTGTTTACCACATATTCGTAGCTGTTCTTGCTCAGCAGACAAATCTTTTTGCCTTTCACATCCGGGATGGTGCTCTGCAGGTAGGTGACCGTCCGGCGGACATCCTGTGCCAGCTCCTTAAAAAGGACGGTGGTCACGGTGTCGGTCTCCTCGGTATAGTAGCGGAAGGCCACGCGCTGGGGAAATTCCTTTTCCATGCCCAGCGTAATAGCGTCGTACATGTTTTCCACAAATTTGCCCATTGTAGTTTTCCCTTCTGTTTTATCTCATCCGTTTTATACTCAGCGCAGCAGTTTGCCCGTGGCGTTGCGGGGCAGCGGCTCTGCACTGAACTCTACCACACCGATGCGCTTATACAGCGGCAAGGTACGGTTCATCTCGGTGATATGCTCCTGCACGGTCTGCTGCTTGTCCTGCGGGCAGTACACCACAGCGCCGATCTTTTTTCCCATTTCCTTCACGATGCACTCCTGCACAGCGGGGCATTTTTCCACAAGACCTTCCAGCTCCTCGGGGCTGATGTTCTCGCCGCTGTCCAGAATGATCAGGTTCTTCTTGCGGCCGGTAATGTAGTAGTAGCCGTCCTCATCCACCCGGGCAAGGTCGCCGGTGTGGAACCAGCCGTCCTTGTCGATGACCTCCGCGGTGGCCTCGGGATCCTTGTAGTAGCCCAGCATGATGCTGTCGCCCCGGATGCACAGCTCTCCGTCCGGCTCGAGCTTGTAATCCAGATAATCGTTGCCCTGTCCCACAGCGCCGATGTGCTTTTCATCCTGCGCATAGTTGATGATGCCGTCGCCGCAGGTCTCGGTAGCGCCGTAGGTCTGCACCACGAACATGCCGTTGGTGGCCATATCCAGCATCACCTGCGGGTCAAACATGGCAGAGGAGCAGATGGGCACCCACAGCTCGCCCAAGCGCTTCTTGCGGCCGCGCATCACGTCCTTGTGCAGGGAGTTCATGATCACCGGCACCACCGCCATGACCTGACTGGGCATCCGCTGGATCTCCTTATAGAAGTTGCGGATATCGCCGCTGACGTTCAGGCCCCAGCCCGCGTGCGCCCACGAGAACAGGCAGATGAACGCGCCCAGATGGAACATGGGCAGCACCGTGTACTGGCTGACCACAAGCTCCGGGTCGTGCTTATACTCCATCATGTGCTCACCGATCTGCACATGGGCGCGCATGACGCTGAAGAAGTTGCGCTCGCTCAGCATCACGCCCTTGCTGCGTCCGGTGGTGCCGGAGGTGAACATCAGGATCATCAGGTCATCGTGGCCGATGCAGCGGGGCATTTCTGCCACCGGCTCATAAGCGCGGAAGCCGTCCATCGGGCGCAGGATGCTGCCGTAGGCGGCTTCCAGCTGCTCCTTGGTGCCGTAGTCGTCACCATCGGTCAGGATGGCGGCGGGTTCCACCAGCTCCAGCTCGTAGGACAGCTCGTCCCAGCTCTTGTGCTGGTTGAGCAGTACCAGCACACCGCCCGCCAGAATGATGCCGAAGGTGTTCACGGCGTATTCATAGCTGTTTTTGTTCAGCAGACAGATCTTTTTGCCTTTGATATCCGGGATGGTGCTCTGGAAGCAGCTGACCGCCCGACGGATATCCCGCGCGTAGTCCTTATAATGGACTACGGTCACCTCGTCCGTATCCTTATTATAGAAGCGGAGCGCCACGCGCTCCGAAAAACGCTGCTCCATATTCAGCGTGACCAGATCATAAACGTTGTCCAATACTTTTACCTTCATCATTGCTTTTTCCTCCCACGTTGTCCTTTCATGCAGCGGTGCGTCGCACTGTGCCCAGTATACAATATCTTCCAGCGCAATGCAATACTTCTGCAACATTTAATTTCCATTTTTGGCAACTTTCTATTGCATATCTTAGGGCACAGCCCGGCCAAATTCTACCTTTCGTTGCAATCTTCCGGTTTCTATGCTACAATTTTTAGCGCAAAATACCAGTTCCGGTATGGTGCGGACTGCAAAACAAAATTGACAGTCTCTATAAAAAGCATTATACTAGCCATATATCATGGCAATGCTGTATAAAAATCGATCATTTGCGCCGTATCCGGCTTTTTTCTTGAGGGGTATTGGCCCGGCGCAGGGAAGGAATCTTTCATGGAAACAACTAAGCCCCGCACTGTCAGCTCCATCGGGATGTTTGATATGCTCAAGGGCGCAGGGATGCTGGCCATCGTGCTGGGACACACTGCGGAACTTTATCCGCTTCAGTTGTCGAACGGCCTGTCGCTGACCGCCTTTTTGGTCTTTGTCTACCGCGAAACGCTGATGGCGGCCTTTTTTATCGCCAGCGGCTACGGCTTCCGCAAGCGCTCCATCGGCAAGTGCATCCACCAGCAGCTCAAAAGCCTGCTCAAGCCCTTTTGCTACACTGCGGTCTTTACCACGGTGCTGCATTTTATCATTCATTATAATACCTTTCACTATCTGCCCGGCTCCCTGACCGAGAGCATCAAGGTGGCGGGCGGCTTTCTGCTGGGTCTGCCCCACACCGCCACCTACTTCGGGCAGGAGTTCTTTTCCTGCGGACCCATGTGGTACTTGCTGGCGCTGCTGATGGGCTGGATCGCGCTGGACGTTATCCTGAACATCTTCCCGGAGCGGTACATCCCGTGGGCGGTGGGCGGCTGCGCCCTGCTGGGCTGGGGTGCCAGCCTTGTATGGGAGCTGCCCTTCTGCCTGATCCAAGGTGCGGTGATCACGCCGTACCTGTACCTTGGCTACCTTGCCAAGCGTCAGCACTGGCTGGATCAGCCCTTGTCCCGCCGGATGTCCTGCATCCTGTGGGCTGCCGTTCTGCTGGTTCCGGTGGCTGCCTTTGCCACCGGCATCACCGACTGTGTTTCCATGGCAGAGTGGACGATGGGCCCCATCAGCATCCTGCTGGACGGCCTTGCCGGCCTGCTGTTCGTCCGGCTGTTTCTGCGGCTGAACCGGCACCGGAACGCGCTGGTAAGCTTTTTCGAGGCCATCGGCCGCCGCTCCCTGTACATTTTCTGCATACATACGGTGGAGCTTACCGCCATTCCGTGGTATCTGTTCGCGGCGAAATACGCCGACCGCCCTGTTTTGGGCATCTGTCTGCAATATGTCCTTTCGCTGGGCTCCATCTGGCTTGTCTGCGCCCTGCTGCAGCGGCGGCGGGACCTGATCATCAAGCTGTTCCCCGCCCGGCGGCACACCCCGCAGGTACACTACACCCCACGGCACTGATATTCTGAATGTTCCGGCTGCGGTGCAGCCGAGCTTAGGATAAGGAAGAGGAGGATCCCGTTATGAACCACGATGCCCCCGTGACCCCTGCTGCTATGCAGGCGCACATTGCCGAGCTGGAGCAGCAGCTCAAGCTTTCGGACGAGGGTGTTTCCCAGCTGGCGCAGCGGTGTCTGGAGCTGGAACAGCAGCTGCTGACCTGCCAGACCGAGCTTTCCAAGCACAGCGCCGAAGCCGAGAATATCACCCTTACTCTGCCGCAGCTGTTCTATGACACTGGCAGCGGCTTTTCGCCCCGGGAATGCCTGATTGCCACCGAGGACGTCTACAACGAGCTGACCCACGAGGTGTCGGTCACCTTTATTCTGCCGGAGGACGCCCGCGCCGTCCGACTGGATCCGGGCGAGCTGGCCTGCTGCATCACTGACCTTGCCATCTCGGACGAGCGCATCAGCTTTCAGCCGGTCAACGGCCTTGTATTGCAGGAGGACAGCCTGCTGTTTTTGGACGTAGACCCCAACCTTTCGCTGCACTGCACCACCGGCTTTGGTGCCGGCATGAAGTTTGCGGTGAACTATCACTACTACCCGCTGGGACGTTTTCTGCACGAGCAGCCCGGCAAATCCCTGTTGCGGGCGCTGAACGACCTGAAGCTGAAAAACGCCACCGCCGCACAGGAAGCAGCCGAGGTATTGCAGGCCAGCCGCGCCGAGTGTATGCGGCTGAACCAGCAGCTGCTGACCTTGCAGGGCATCCAGCACGAATATCAGGTCTCGCTGGAAACGATGCGCGCCAGCAGCAGCTGGCGGCTGACCGCCCCGCTGCGCAGACTGCTGACCCTGCTGCGCGGCGGTCACTAAGCCCGCCCGATATTCTGCCCGGAGGAGTTGGATCATGTACACCAGTTACAGTACCCTGCAACGCAAGCAATTGTCCAAGCAGGTCTATACCGATACCCAGAGCACCTATCTTCTGGTCTACGCGCCGGGGCGTCACAAGGCGCTAGAAACGGCGCTGCAAAACCAGCTGCACCGCAAGTTCCGTCTGGTGACACAGCTGGAGGGCGAGCTGACCCCCGCTGTGGCCGGGGTGCTGCTGGTAAGCGAGGATGTGGAGTGCACCCCCACCGCCCTGACCTATTTTGCCGCCGCCCTGCGGGAGGGCGCAGACCTTGCGATCTGCGATGCCTCCTTTGGCTTTGACGGCGCTACCGCCCTGTACCTGAGCACCCAGCACCTGCCCGGCAGCCGCTGCGCACTGGTGTCCCGCGCATTGCTGGACGAAGTGCGCTCCGCCGCCCGTGGCAAGGACAGCGTTACCGAGCTGCTGCGTCTGGCCCATGCCATGGCGCAGCACAGCTGCCGCATCCCGCAGGCACTGCTGCACTTCCGCCGGGAGCTGTGCGCCGACGACGTGTTCTCCGCCAAGGGACGCCGTGCACTGATCCTGAGCCACGAGCTGACCATGACCGGCGCGCCCATCGTGCTGGTAAGCGCCGTGCCGGTGCTGCGCAGCTTAGGCTTTGAGGTGGTGGTGCTGGGTCCCTCGGACGAAGGCTCGCTGCCGCTGTTTCTGGATGCCGGAGCCGCCGTGGTCACCCGCCCGGACTGCGTTACTTCCAGTGCCCTGTGGGGGCTGGCCACCAGCGCAGACCTTGTGCTGGCCAATACGGTGGTGGAAGCCCCTGTGGTGAGCACCCTGAACGGCTCCTTTGTGCCGGTGCTGTGGTGGCTGCACGATGCCTTTGCGGGCTACCCCTTCATCGCCCACAGCATCCCCAAGGAGCTGGGCAAAAATATCCACGCCTGCGCCGTAGGCTCTCACGCCACCGCCGCCATGCACTCCGTCCGGCCGGATTTTGAAATCGAGCAATTGATCTACGGTCTGCCGGACTACGCCGCCGAACAGTTTCCCCGCTACGACATCAGCTTTGCCGGGGGGCGTCCCCTCTTTGTGACGGTAGGCTCGCTGGAGCACCGCAAGGGCCCGGATATCCTGTGCAACGCCATCCGGCTGCTGCCCTCTGCGGTGCGGGAGAAAGCCGCCTTCCTCTTTGTAGGCAAAGCCGCCGACAAGGGGATGTACAATGCCGTGGACAGTCTGGTGCGGGACTATCCCCAGACCGTTTTCTACCGCAAGCGGCTGGAACGCCCGGAGGTCAAATCCCTGATGGAGCAGTGCAACTGCGTAGTGTGCGCCTCCCGCGATGACCCCATGCCCACCTTCGTCACCGAGGGTCTGATCTTCGGCAAGCCCTCTATCGTATCGGAGCACACCGGCACCGCCGGACTGGTGACCGAGGGCGTGGATGGTTTCCTCTACAAAGACGACGACCCGCAGCAGCTTGCCGACAAGCTGACATGGGCCATCGAGCACCCGGAGGTGCTGGCCGCCATGCACGACAGCTGCCGCCGCCTGTATGAGCAGCAGTTCTCCAACGAATCCTATGTAGCCACCCTGACAAGGCTGGTAAAAGAGCTGACGGACGGGGAAGAATAATTGAAAAAACAATGCCGGACAGCCGCACGCTGCCCGGCAGTTTTTTTAACAGGTTCGCCCTCTCAGGCGCTCCCGCGCCAGCTCCCCCAAAGGGGGAGCCAAGCCGTTAAGTTCG